>SAMEA3663025__coassemble_402_pt1 | contig 34887 bp, 34 predicted proteins | sample SAMEA3663025__metabat2_high_PE_004 | metagenome-assembled genome bin SAMEA3663025 (sample SAMEA3663025) | pig gut metagenome | biome: pig gut; feature: pig-associated habitat; material: faeces | place: France | collected 2012
AATTTAAAGTCAATTATTTACAAAAAAAAATTGCGATTAACTCCTAAACTCCCGGTATCCGGTAGGTATAGGTGCCATAGAGCGGCAATGGAACAATTATTTCGGCAAACATACGGCAAAGTTAAGGATTTTTGAGATATTTTTCTTAATTTTGTCGTGTAATATATCTTTTTTTATTATGAACAAGACGAAAAAGTTTATCATTTTCATCACAATTGCATTAGTCTCTTGTGTGTCGGCTAAGGCCGGTTTCGGTATCGGACCCCTCGTTGGTTTGAACCTCAATGAACTTCATTATTCCGGTACTCTCGCCGATTATCTCGATTCAAGTAATCGTTGCGGCTTTACCGGTGGTGTTACTGCCGAGTATATGTTGCCCGCTTTCGGCTTGGGTGCTGATATCTCTCTGCTCTATTCTCACATGGAGTCGAAGATTGAAGTTCCGACTCCTGCCGGTGCCATCGGCGAGGAGAAGGTGGTGCGCAATTTCTTCTTAATCCCTCTTCACTTGAAGTATAAGATCTCTCTTCCGGTGGTAGGCTCATACCTCGCTCCCTACGTCTATACCGGTCCGAGCGTAGCCTTCAAGTTCGGTAATCAGGATGGCTATAAGAACACCAAGACAACTCAATGGGGTTGGGATCTCGGTATCGGTCTTGAGTTCATCAATCATATCCAACTCGGCGCCGGATATACTTTCGGTATCAACAATGTGGCTAAATGGACAGGTGTTGCCGAGGCTGTTACCGATGATATCAAGGTTAAGAACAATTACTGGACCATCTCTTTGGCTTATCTCTTCTGATCATTTCCTTATCTCGTAGATAATGAAGAAATTCGTAATCTCTATCATTATGTGTCTGATTGTGGTCTCCGGCGCTTCTGCAAAGTTCCGCTGGGGTCCCACAGTCGGCGCTAATTTCTCAAGTTATAGCTGGAATCAGGATCTTTTCGCCACTTCTCTCCGCACCGGATTCAATGCCGGAGTGATGTGCGAGGTGATGATCCCTGGCATCGGATTCGGTGTCAATTTCGGCTTGAAGTATTCCAATCGCGGCGGTATCTGCAATTTCGGCGAACCGCAGGTCTGGAAGGATGATAATGTAGGTAACCAAAATCTTCGCCTTCACACCATTCAACTCCCGATCAATCTTCGCTTCAAGTATACCCGCCTCAACGGCATCGAAAATATCGTGGCTCCTTTCGCTTTCGCCGGCCCCCAGATCAATTTCAATGTCGCTAATTCCGATTGCCCCATCCTCTCGCGTCAGGGTGTCTCTTTGGGCCTCGAGGTCGGTGGAGGCGTCGAACTCTTTAAGCGTTTCCAGATCTCTGCCGGCTATGTGTGGGATGTCACTCGCGATCTTAAAACCTATAAGTTAGACGATTTCACCGCCTCTCTCCATGGCGCTATCGTCGATTTTACGGTTCTGTTCTAATGCCTCTTTTTCTCTATGGAAAGTAATGATAATATTCAGCCCTCTGATGAGTTCTCTATCATCCAAAAGGCTATCGAAATGCTCAAAACGGTCTATGACCCCGAGATCCCTGTAAATATCTATGAACTCGGCTTGGTCTATAAGATCGATTTTACCCCCGATGATGAGACCTTGCATGTCGATATGACCCTCACTGCACCCTCTTGCCCCGCTGCTGATTTTATTCTCGAAGATGTACGCCAAAAACTCCTATCAGTGCCCGGTCCCAAGAAAGTCGATCTCCGTCTCGTCTTCGAACCGGAGTGGAATCAGGATATGATGTCGGAGGAGGCTAAATTAGAATTAGGTTTCTTGTGATTGCATATTTCTTAAGCGATCTCCATCTCGGAGCCCCATATTTCCCCGATTCCCGCGCCGCCGAACTAAAGGTGGTGCGTTTCCTTGATTCTATCCGCCACGACGCCGACGCCATCTATCTCGTAGGCGATATACTCGATTATTGGTATGAGTATAGATATGTCGTGCCTCGTGGATTCGTCAGATTCTTCGGTAAACTTGCCGAACTCGCCGACAGCGGAATTAAAATATATTGGTATATAGGCAACCATGACATCTGGATCTTCGATTATCTCCCCTCCGAACTTGGTATCAAGGTGATACCTACATTCTCGATCGAGGATATAGATGGCAAAAAGTTCTATCTCACTCATGGCGATGGTATCGGCAAGTTAAAACCATCGTTCAAGTTCTTGCGCGCTCTATTCCGCAATAAGTTCTGCCAATCACTATTCTCTGCTATCCATCCTCGCTGGACTGTCCCCTTTGCCTACAACTGGAGTCATCATTCACGCAAGGCCGAAGGACAGCCATCGCCCGAAGATGCCACTCGCCTCACCGACAATTTTCATGCTTTCGCTCGCGACTATTTAACTAAAGAACACATAGACTACTTTATCTTTGGTCACATACACCTATTACAATCAGAAAAAATAGCCCCCAACTCCCAAGTAATATTCCTCGGCGAATGGATCTCCCGCTGCTCCTACGCCCGCTGGAACGGCCAAGACCTATCCCTACACCAACTCCCCAACACCTAATCTTTCAAAGATCGTATCATATTATCTCATGTAGGAGTTAGACAGACTGTCAAGGAACTTACTCTACAGAAATATGTGTTGAAATATGGTTTCGCCGTTGCCGTATGGATATTTAAGGAAGAGGATAGCTGCAATCAAAATTATAAAGAAGATGCATATAATCGTAATACCCCATCTTACTAACTTATTAGGTATCTCGCCTAAGATTTCTCGCACCTTCTCCGAACGTAATTCTATTCGGTCATGTGAAGATACTTGTTTTGTCTTATCCATATCTAATTGCCCAATTCTAATTGATTCTTGACTAAGTTGAAATATGCTCCCTTCTTTTCGATCAGTTCTTTATGTGAACCCATCTCTGCTATTTCCCCGTTTTCTATCACAATAATGTTATCTGCATTCCTAACCGTAGATAGTCTGTGAGCAACGACAATTACGGTTCTCCCTTGATAGAACTTTTCAAGATTTTCTACGATTTCTCTTTCATTCTTCGCATCTAAGGAGTTTGTTGCTTCATCAAGGAATATGAAATCAGGATTTTTATACACAGCTCTTGCAATTAATATCCTCTGAATTTGCCCCTTACTCAATCCTACGCCGTCCCGACCAATGAGTGTATTGTACTTTAAGGGAAGAGACATCACATAATCATGTATGCATGCAATTTTGGAAGCATCTTCCAATCTTGACACATCTATCTCTTTGTCATCCACAGCGATGTTTCTCGCAATGGATTCAGAGAAGATTACACCATCTTGCATTACTACTCCGCAGTGCCGTCTCCACCATTTAAGATCGTAGGTGTTGATATTCTCTCCGGATATATTTATTTCACCTGCCAAGACGGGATAATAACCAAGCATTAACTTTATAAGAGTGGTTTTGCCGCTACCACTTGCGCCAACTATTGCAGTTACTTTCCCTTCCGGAATTGAAAATGATATATCTGACAAAGTCTTTTTTAACGAATGTACATCATATTTAAAATCTACATTTTTCAAAATAATAGATTTTTTACCGACGAATGATTGTCGTTTATTCCGGTTAGTTTCTTCATTGTTCGATTCATGCACTTCATTTATTCGTTCTAATGATATTTTTACATCTTGGAGTGAGTATACGAATTGCATTAACTGTTCTACAGGGGAGTTGAGTTGTCCGACGATATACTGTATAGCCAACATCGCACCCAATGTAATATCACCATTAATCACAGCAGTGGCAGCGAATACTGTGATAAGGATATTCTTTATTTCATTTATAAAAATGCTCCCGGCCTCTTGCGTCTGTTGAAGTTTCATTGACTTCATCTGCACTTTGAAGAGTTCTGCTTGACAATCCTCCCATTCCCACCGTCTTCTCTTCTCACAATCTTGAAGTTTTATCTCAGGGATGTTTGTTAGTAATTGATAGGTTCGGTTCTGTGATTGGGCTTGCTGTTCGAATAGTTGGTAATCGAGCACTTTTCTTTTGTTAAGAAAGCAAGCTATCCAACTGCCGTATGCTATACCTCCTACAAGAAAAATACAAAATACAGGCAAATTGTAAATAAATAAAACTATGCCGAATACTAAGAAAGAGAGCGTAGTAAACATCACCCCCAATACTTGATTGGTCAGAAAGTTCTGTATGCGTTGATGGTCACCAATCCTCTGTAGTAGATCTCCCAAGAGTTTTGTCTCAAAGAAAAACATCGGCAACTTCAGTAATTTAATAAAGAAATCGCTTACGATCGAGATGTTGATTCGCATTGAGATATGTAGCAATAGCCACCTTCGTATAAAATCGGTTGCAGCCTTGCCAATCACAATTATGAATTCTCCGAGCAAGACCAACCAGATGAATTTTACATCTTGATGCTTTATACCGATGTCTACAATCCATTGGGTTAGGAATGGCATGATCAACTGCAATATGCAACCCAATCCAAGTCCTAATAGTATCTGTAAGAAATAGCGTCTATATTGCACGATATATTGCCACAAAAAGCGGAAAGATTTTTTTGAATCAAGATCTTCAATCTTTATGTCATCAAAATCTTTTGTCTTGCTAATAAACATGGCTATCCCTTTATCGCATTGACTTGACTTGGTGGATACCCAATGAGAAGAGAACTCTTCGAGAGACAATTTATATTTACCTTTACCGGGATCTGCTATCCAAAAACGATGGCCATTCTTATCAATCTTGTATAAGACAACAAAATGATTTTGATTCCAATGTAGAATACATGGCAAGGGACACTCTAACAGATCAGATATCGTTGCTCTGCCGGCTGTATACTCCAAATTTAGAAGATCACATAGATCAGCAAGACTTTTTAAAGAGATCCCTTCTTTAGAAGCTTGGCAACGCTTCTCCAGAACTTGGATAGGAATCTTTTTCCCATAGAAGTGGCATATCATGCTTATACATGATATGCCACATTGCATTGCGTCAAGTTGCTTTACAAAAGGGAAAGACATACTATCAGAATATTATTTACGCAAAATACCCGAGTCATTATCATTACCTTCAACTCTAGGACCTTCATAATTCCGATTTCGTCCAAAGCTGAAATTGTAAGTAAATTTAATCGACACAAGATTGTTCATATCGAATGATTCATATCTCGTGTCAGCGAAAACCGGAGCCTCCTTAACAGTATATTCACGTTCTTTAAATGATTTGCCGAAAGGCATCAAACAATTTAATCCGATTGAAAGATTAGTCATCGGTCGATATAATGCAGATATACTCCAAGCTTGAGCACGAGGATATACTATTTGACCAATAAACGCTTTCCCGGGATATTGATAAAACAGAGAAAATGTCCAATGTTTTAGATTTAAAGCCAAGTTTGACATCCATTGGAATCTGTTTGAAACCCAAGAATAATCAGGATTTTTACCCTTTAGGTTTGCAAAAATCAAACGATTCCAAAAGACCAATTTGCCGTTGCCGAGAGGTTTGATGCTTAGATCTAACATTGTTGACCATGTACGATAAGTAGACAAGTTAACGATGGTTTGCAGCATATACTTATCAGTTTCCTTATACATATCACATATCATTCCCGGTGAAGACTCAAAGCTATTATGCATTGATAGTTCTAAGTATTTGAAATACCAATTGATACGCAAATCTACCGAATGTATCTTATATGATTTTAATTCTGAATTTCCATGATATACCAATCGAGTATCTAACCATTGATCCGTTTCGCTTAATTGGGCGATAGATGGTGATGCAACAGTGTAAGAATAGTTTAAAACCATGCGAAATTTACGAGATGGGTTCCACGTAAAATTCACCTTTGGAGAAGGTATAATTACGTTGTAGGATTTCTCATAATTGGATGATGATGTGTGATCCCAATTGACACCCATAGATACATATCCACTAACCGGACCCTTTATCCACAACCATTGAGCATATCCACTCAATGAATTTATACTCTGATAAAATGGTAAGGTACTATCTGCATATTTACTATGTTTATAACTATCGTATGCAGAGATTGAGAAATAACCTATTTTGGTCCATGGAAATTGATACTGTAAGATAGCATGGAAAGCATCTAACTTCGTTTTATAGTCTGAATGAGAGTCATTGAGTGCTAATGGACTGTCACTTAATTCGTTATATGCCGAATTATATGTTGTGGAATAATGTTGATAATATAGATCGGCATATATTAATCCATACTTCTCGCCCAAATCTTTTTCAAAATAATTCCCAATATGATATCGGGTATAACCGGTAAATAGATGGTTGGTTGCAAGGAATGAATCGGAACCCGTAGTTACGTTCTGATTATAAGTACCTCCATTCCTGTTTATTGCAAAACCGGCCTTAGTATGATTCAAAAAGTTCTGTGGCTTATTGATTTGATAGCTCAAAAATATGTTATTGTCATCAAGATGATTCTTTGAATCAAGTCCCTCTTTGACTTTTTTATATTCAACACCATCAAATTCGTAATCTAATTCCTCGGATTTGCGACTTTTGCTATGATGTTTGTTTGTGTTAGTATAAAGTAATTGAAAACGAGATTGTTTATAGTTATAATTCAAAGAAAGATAATTATCACCCTTTAGCATTTGAAAGGCCTGATCAAGGTTGATTGCTACATTTCCACCATAGATTTTTGATTTTAGCCTTATATCAACTACAGCCGATATTCCTTGAGCCAAGAATCGCAAAGGAGGAGTTTGATATACATCGACTTTTGCGACATCTTCTTTGGGTATGCTTTGAACTTCTTGTGTAGTTGCTTCGACACCGTCTATAAGTATTTTTATATTTGAGTCTCCTTGGTAAAATATTCCGCCATTAGATAAAACTGTCATGTTGGGTATTTCATTCAGTGATTCATACACTGTGGCATATCTGCCCATATCTGCTTGGCTTATCCGATATGAGGTATGTGTGTCAAATTCCTCAATATCAGAGGGCGTCACCACTAACTCTTGCAGTTTGACGTTCGGAGACATCGATATTGCTGTGTTTTCTTCGATAAGAGTCTTAATAAAGATTATCTTATCACTATATTCCGGGTGTGATGCCACAATATAGTTGACACCATCAGTTTTAATATCAATAACCCCCTTGCTATTAGATACCCAAGAGGCAATAGAGTCTTCACTTGCCGAATAACCTATGCACTTTACATAAGATATAGGAGTGCTCTCTTTTGTGACAAATGTCACACTACGTCCATAAGCCAGAACAGTGGCTAACAAACAAATAATTGTGTATATGAATCTCATAATTTCACTTTTTTAAAGTACTAAATCTATGTTTTCTGAGTGTGGGCATCGTGGATCCGGCTCAAATTTGGAATGTCCTATCTTAGCAATGTCAAGATAGCAAATCCGTTTGCCAAATCCGTTTCTGCATTTTTCAAATACAGCGCATTCGCTACAGGGAGATGTCTGAGGAACATGCTGTTGCTTCATGTGGTATAGATTTAAAGCCTTTTCTGAGTTCCATATCTCTTTGACTGTTGACTTATTTACATCGCCCAAGACATACTCAGGATTCTCATAAAGCATTTCACATACAGAACAAAGGCCGTTAGCTAATATTGAAATGCCTATAGTGTTTGCCAAACAAATCTGATTGTAACATACATATTCTTCAGTATTGTCAAATCTCTTCAATGCATATCCATCTTTTGAAATTTTATTTAACCCCATTTTAAAAGGTAAATCCTCTCTTTGGGAGAATTGATATACCCAAATCATATCATCGTTGTTTATCTCCAAAGATTTATATTCAGATCTCTTGTATTCCGAGAAAAATGCCGGAGTCATTACCCACTCTTTTATACAGTTATACTTAGAAAGGAATGAGTATAAAGAAGTGATTCTATCTTTTGATGAATTGAGTTTTGTGAGAACTGACCGAACTAATACTTTAAGTTTAAGTTCAGAGCAATGTGTAAGGAATGAAGCGACCTTTTCCAAATAACCATCGTTTACTCTAATCAACTTTTTTAGTATATTCGGATCATCTGAGTCTAAGGAGAATTGAATCTCCTCATAACCCAAATCTTTGAGATATAGGATTTGCTCATAACTGATAGGAGTCTTGGTTGATAGAAATGGTTGATAACCATATTCACGAACACATTTAAGTATTTCGCGCCAATCAGGGTGAGCAAAGATGTCACCTCCTGTGAGTGTAACATTGACTGTACCTTGCTCATGTAGTTCTCGCACTAAATCCAATATTTTCTCTGTCTTCATATCCGGATTTATTTTTCGATTAGCATAGCAATAGAGACAATCTGTGGTACACTTAGTTGTTACCATTAGATTAGCATTAGTTGGGACCGAGGGGCGCGTTACGACAAAGTCTCCCAATCCATCGAAATCAGCATCTTCGTAAATGAGAGGTTTGGGTTTCTCTGAACACTTGATTAACAAATCCGATGGCAAAATTATATACTGAGCCTCAGAAACAATAAATTTCTTATTTGCATCAGCATCGATAATTTGCTGAACAAATTTTTCAATTGCCTCAGAAGAAACCTTCAATGCTTTACTGATATTCTCAACTGATTGAGGATATTCATCATCACTAATGTGCGATAAAATGTATCCCATAAAGGGAGGTATGCAGAATGTGCTATATCCGCTAATCACTTTATTTATAATTTTATCGACTCTTATAAGGAATGAAGCCGAAGCTTCATTCCTTACTGAATAGGCGGGAGAAAGACCAATATACATTCGATGTAAATTTAAACTGACTGCTAAGTCAAAACATTAACCGATTTTTTGAAGAGCTCCGGATAGATCACATCTGCAAACAGGCATTCCAGGATCAGGCAGTGCCATTTGCCCTGCTCCTCCTTGTGAACATTTGCATTGACCAGCCCCCGTTGTTGATTGACCAGCCATAGTCGTACATTCGCAGACACCTATTCCACCGGCTCCTCCTTTGACATCCTCCATCTCTTGAAGGAGCAATGTCTCAATGTTTGTTTTTTTCATAAGTCAAAAATTTAAAAAAATTATTATTAATGAATAGTTAATATAAATGAACAAAAATATCAACCATTCGATATGCTTTTCAAATACGCCGCTAATTTATATTATTTTTTGTAATAAGCAAAAAAAATCGACTCGCCACTTGTTTTATAAACATCTGTAATTCAAATAAATACAAAATGCTAAAAATTGAATTTCTCGCCAAATTTCTTAACATATTGATAATGAGCAATTTACAATTTGAGCAAATTGGGTGGTCATATTAGGATTATATTGGTCGTTATGGTGCAATTTATAAGAATTTAAAGGAATTTTTCTTTCCTCACTCTTAATTTATCCTACAAACAGATTGCAAATTTTCAACTAAATATTACATATTACCACACCTTATGGTTTGACAATATAGACAACAATATAGACAAACTGTTAAAATATTTAATTTTTAACCTTTACCGGTATCTGCTATCCAAAAACGATGGCCATTCTTATCAATCTTGTATAAGACAACAAAATGATTTTGATTCCAATGTAGAATACATGGCAAGGAAAACTCTAACAGATCAGATATCGTTGCTCTGCCGGCGTATACTCCAAATTTAGAAGATCACATAGTTCGGTAAGAGTCTTCAAAGAAATCCCATCCCTTAGAAGCTTGGCAATGCTTCTCCAAAACTTGGATAGTTATATAATCCTTATTTTCTTTATAATTTTGATTGCAGCTATACTCTTCCTTAGAGCGCGTTCCTTAAATATCCATACGGCAACGGCGAAACCATGTTCCGACATATATTCTTTTGATATTATATGTTTTGCAACATGTTTTGGCTTTTTGTTGCATTTTTATTTCACTATCTTTTTTTATTTCACTAACTTTGCACCGACCTAAAGAACAATCTTTTTTACCTTAAGATTTTTTACCTGTAGAAACTTATAAATGGCGTGTCCGTGAGGGCCACGCCATTTTATTATTATCTCTCTATTTTCTTCAGCCTTGTTAGCACGATTGGCCTTGTTAGCCCTATTTGTCCTATCAGACTTAGAGCGCGTTCCCTTTCTCTTTCTCCTTATCTTGTCGTTCTTTTTTTACTAAGAAGACTCTAAGAGCGTAGATGATGGCGAGCTCCGATAGCACTACGACTATCAGCCGAACAGTCTCTCCCTCGGCTATAAGACGGGGGGCAAACCATGTCGTCATCACTGCCAAGTAGATCAGCAGCAGGATAGGCATCCATACCGACCTACGTAGTTTTTTCTTGTTGCGCTTGTTGGTAGTTGGGGTCATCAAATTCTCTATAATATTTTGAAGTTCGATAATCAAATCCATCCTTGTTCAGATACTCATATATCGTGATACATGCCAAGGCATCAAGGGCGGCATATTCCTGTTGATACTGTGTCAGTACCTGTGTTTCCCAGTTGCTCAGTCTCTGCCCCTTCGATATGCGCTTGTCGAAGAGTATGCCATAGATCCTCGACAGACTATTGTCTGCGATGTTATAACTCTTCACGTATGCCTGAAGATCGATGAATCCCTTCGGCTCCAGTTTGTAGCACTTGTGAAGATTCAGAAAGTCATCATGGATAGACACTCCGATCTTCATAATATGCTCATCTTCCAAGATATCCAATACACACTTAGGCATGCCGATAATATTGATACGGAACAGGAAGCACTCCGTGTGAGTGGAGAGCTGAAGCAATGCCACATTATGATGCTGTCCTGACTTAAATGTCGGTCGCGTCTCCGTGTCAAATCCCAATATCTTCTCCCTCCTGAGGATCTCACACGCCTCGACTGCCGCCTCAGCTCTGTCGATTACTATGATATTACCATGATAACTCTCGGCAGGCAATTGCGATAACTCTGACTTCGTGATCGATGTCTTCCATATCTTGCCCGGTGTGGTAGTCTCTTCTTTGATTTTATCCATATCGTTTCGTTAGTAGGCTTCGTTTTCCTTTATATGATTCTGTTCATCTCGATAAATAGCGTATCCGCGAAGTGATTCTCAAGATGCTTCTTTATATATTTACGTGTATCTTCAGCAATTATTTTATCCGTGTCGAAATATGAATTATAGATCACGGCATATAAGTCCAAACCGGCTCGCTCTATTGCCGACAGGGCCAACAGTGTGTGATTGATAGATCCCAGTCGACTGTTGGTCACCAACACCACCGGCAGACGATGATCCCGGATATAATCGATGGTAAGATATTCCCCTGAAAGCGGAACCATAATCCCTCCGGCCCCCTCTATCAAGACCGTGTCATATTTCTCGGCAAGACGGTCGGAGGCCTCAGTGATGGCTGCCAAGTCGATGGGACGTGAGTCGATCTTCGCTGCCAAGTCAGGACTGCAAGGATAGCTGTAGATCTCCGGAGCCGTGAGATGGTTGAGATCCTCTTCTGTCATCTCGATTCCCATGATCCGGCGATGCACTGCGATATCTTCGCTATAATCCTTATTGCCGGTCTGCACAAATTTCATCGTCATGGCATTCCCTCCCGACTGATTGATCAGACGTGCAAACCATCCCGTGGCATAACTCTTGCCGGCATCTGTGTCTGTGCCGGTGACAAAGAGCTTTCGGGGCATCCCTTTCATCATCCTATCGACTATCTCTTTACCATCTGTTTCCATTTCACTCAATCCCTTGGTCCATCCTCATTCATAATAAGTATTAAATCTACCAAATTAAATCAGATCCCCTCCATCCCATCAAATTCCATCCCAGAAGTTCAAATACCGTTCTCGGCGATTCTCCATCCCATCAAATTCCATCCCAGAAGTTCAAATACCGTTCTCAGCGATTATCCATCCCATCAAATTCCATCCCTGAAGTTCAAATACCGTTCTCGGCGATTCTCCATCCCATCAAATTCCATCCCTGAAGTTCAAATACTGTTCTCGGCGATTCCATCGCCGAGCCTCGATCTGAAGTTTTGTCTTAGGGTGTGACTGCGTAGCCAATTCCTAATCCAATGAAAAGGAGTGATGTGTCACTTCTTTGTCTGCAACACATCACTCCCGTTCTATTCGGTCAGTTTACCATGCAAACATCGGGAAGTCATTCATCAGATCGTTGACTTCTCTTCTCACATTGGCGATCTCCTGTTCATTGTCGGCATTGCAGAGCACGCGGTCGATCAGGTCGGCGATCTTCACCATCAGATCCTCCTTCGCACCGCGTGTAGTGATGGCGGCTGTACCAAAACGAAGTCCTGAAGTCAGGAAGGGGCTGCGAGTGTCGTAAGGCACCATATTCTTGTTGGCGGTGATATCTGCCTCTACAAGAACTCTCTCTGCCTTCTTGCCGCTCATATCGGGGAACTTCGGACGAAGATCCACGAGCATACAGTGGTTGTCTGTACCATCAGAGATGATCTTATAGCCACGCTCGATAAGTGCATTAGCCAATGCCTGTGCATTCTTCTTAACCTGGATGGCATATTCCTTCCATTCAGGTTGGAGTGCCTCGCCGAAGGCTACAGCCTTTGCTGCAATCACATGCTCCAACGGACCACCCTGCACGCCGGGGAATACCGCCGAGTCAAGAAGTGCAGACATCTTCTTGATCTCACCCTTTGGTGTAGTCTTGCCCCACGGATTGTCGAAATCCTTGCCCATCAAGATCATACCGCCACGAGGACCGCGAAGGGTCTTGTGTGTTGTCGTGGTGACGATGTGGGCATGCTTCACCGGGTTCTCAAGAAGACCGGCTGCGATAAGTCCTGCAGGGTGTGCCATATCCACCATGAAGATGGCGCCGATCTCATCGGCAAGCTTGCGTATGCGGGCATAATCCCACTCGCGGCTATAGGCACTCGCGCCTGCCACGATGAGTTTAGGACGCTCAGCACGTGCCTTCTCTTCCATCTCTTCATAGTTCACACGGCCTGTCTCTTTGTCTACTGTATAGCTGATCGGACGGAACATCAATCCCGAGAAGTTCACAGGGCTGCCATGGCTCAAGTGCCCACCATGGCTCAGGTCCATACCCATAAAGGTGTCGCCTGCCTGCAGACATGCCATAAACACCGCCATATTGGCTTGTGCTCCACTGTGAGGCTGTACGTTTGCCCACTCTGCACCAAACAATTCCTTGGCACGCTCGATGGCAAGATTCTCTGCCTCGTCTACTACCTGGCAACCGCCATAGTAACGCTTCGCAGGATAACCCTCGGCATACTTGTTGGTAAGGCATGAACCCATGGCACGCATCACTTCGTCACTTACGAAGTTCTCGCTGGCGATCAACTCGATGCCACGACGTTGACGCAAGTGCTCGCGATCGATGATGTCGAATACTTTGTTGTCTCTTTTCATGTTTCTATGGTTTAGATTTATTTATTGGTTATTGTTTTTAGATTTTTTATTTTCACTTTATGTTTACACTATTTGTTTAAAGCCTATAGACAAAGCTTATCGCTTCTCTATCACACTCCTTAGGATTAACCTCCGAAGTTGTCATAGTGGATGCTCTCCGGCTCGACGCCAAGATCATAGAGCATCTTGTTCACTGCGTTGCTCATCGGGCCGGGACCGCACATGTAGTACTCGATATCTTCCGGAGCATCATGATCCTTCAGATAAGTTTCATACATTACATTATGCACGAATCCGGGGGTATAAGCCACACCCGCTGCATCGGCTGCCGGGTCGGGACGGTCTAATGCCAAGTGGAACTTGAAATTGGGAAATTCCTTCTCAAGCTGCAGGAAATCGTCGAGATAGAACACTTCGTTCAGTGCTCTCGCACCATAGAAGTAGTGCATCACACGGTCTGTAGTCTTCAGAGTCTTGGTCATCCACATGATCTGAGCTCTCAGAGGTGCCATACCGGCGCCACCGCCCACCCAGATCATCTCTGCCTTCGAGTCGACGATGGGGTGGAAGTCGCCGTAAGGACCACTCATCCTCACCTTGTCGCCCGGCTTGAGCGAGAAAATATAACTTGAGGCTATGCCCGGGGGGACGTCCTGGAAGCCTACCGCAGGCTTCGGCTTGAATGGGGGAGTGGCGATACGCACTGTCAGCATAAACCGATCTCCCTCTTCAGGATAGTTCGCCATAGAGTAGGCTCTTACTGTCTCTTCATCATTCTTCGCCTTCAGTGTGAAGAGCCCGAATTTCTCCCATGCCGGCAGATATTCTTCGCCGATCAGGCTCTTGTCGATATCCTTATCATAGTCCATCTCGTAGGCCGGAATGCGGATCTGTGCATAACTGCCCGGGATGAAGTTCATGTGCTCTCCCGGGGGAAGTTGAACGATAAATTCCTTTATGAATGTCGCTACATTCTTATTGGAGATTACCTCACATTCCCACTCCTTGACATCGAGGGTGGAGGGGTCTACCTTGATTTCCAAGTCTGATTTTACCTTAACCTGGCATCCTAAGCGCCAGTGATCTTTCACCTGCTTGCGTGTGAAGTGCACCGTCTCGGTCGGCAAGATGTCTCCACCTCCCGACACTACCTGACATTTACACTGGCCGCAGCTTCCTTTGCCGCCACACGCACTCGCCAGGTTCACTCCATTGTCATTGAGGGTCGCCAACAGCGATTTCCCGGCAGATGCGCGTAGTGACTTCGCTCCATCATTGATCGAGATTGTCACCTCGCCGCTATTCACCAGCCATGACTTGGCAAGAAGTAATATTATCGTCAGCACCACCACGATGATCAGAAAGATCAGCGATGCCACCAACACATTGTTCCATAAGATTGCATTCAATATTGACATAACTCTCTATTGTTCTGAAAAGTTATAGTTTGATGCCTAAGAAACTCATGAAGGCGATTCCCATTAGGCCGGTTATTATAAATGTGATGCCTATGCCGCGCAAGGGCTTGGGCACTACCTCCACGTTCAGTCGCTCGCGGATCGCTGCCAAGCAGGTGATGGCAAGTAGCCAACCGATGCCGGACCCTACGCCATATACCGTCGACGTCCAGGCACTCGCAAATTCACGCTGCTGCATGAAGAGAACGGCTCCAAGTATCGCACAGTTCACCGCTATCAAAGGCAAGAAGATTCCAAGCGAGTTGTAGAGCCCGGGGCTATATTTCTCGATCACCATCTCCAAAATCTGAACCAAGGCAGCTATCACCGCGATAAACATGATCAAACCCAAGAACGATAAGTCGGTCTCGGCATATTCCGCGCCAAGCCATACCAACGCTCCCGGCTCCAATATATAATGATTGATACACCAGCACACCGGCAGGGCGATCATCAATACGAACGTCACTGCTATGCCAAGTCCAAAGGCCGTCTTTACATTCTTCGACACTGCCAAGAATGAACACATGCCCAAGAAGTAGGCAAATATCATATTGTCGATAAAGATCGACTTTATAAAGAGATTTAAATTTTCCATAATTCCTCTTTTATTCTTGTAGATCTTTGTTGATCGATCGATGTGCCCATATTATGCATGCCACAACTATCAGCGCCATCGGCGGCAGGATCATCAAGCCATTGTTCATATAGCCCGCTTCATACCAACTCTGCGGTATAACGGTGCATCCGAACAGGGTGCCGCTTCCTAATAATTCGCGGAAGAAGGAGACGATGATCAAGATTATGCCATAGCCCAAGCCGTTGCCCACGCCATCCAAGAAGGATGCCCAGGGTCGGTTGTTCAATCCGAATGCCTCCAAACGGCCCATGATGATACAGTTGGTGATGATCAGTCCGATGAACACCGAGAGCGCCTTCGACACCTCATAGTTCCATGCCTTCAGCACTTGATCCACGATCACTACCAATGCCGCTACCACCACAAGCTGCACGATGATGCGGATCGACGATGGTATCGTGTTGCGCAATAAGGAGATGATCACATTCGATAACGCTAATACGGCGGTCACAGATATCGTCATCACCAATGCCGGCTCCATCTTCGCCGTCACTGCCAATGCCGAACATATACCCAACACTTGCACTATCACCGGATTATCCTTCGATAGCGGGTTGAAGAGCGGTAGAAATGTCTTTTTCCGGTTCATTTCTCTAACTTATTATCTCGTGTTATTCTTTGTTGTCTTTTAATCCCTTGAAATATGCAGTGTAGGGGGCTAATGAGTTCTCAAGCATCTTTTGAACGCCCTGGCTCGTGATCGTGCCGCCACTGATGGCATGCACCCATGATCCCTCTGCCGGCTCTTGACCTCGCTTCACCACCTTGACCGAAGTAAAGTTGCCTCCATCGTCAAAGAGGGTCTTAGACTCAAATTGACTGCTGAATGCCTCTTTCTCTATCTCGGCACCAAGTCCCGGTGTCTCTCCTTGATGTGCAAAGTAGGCTCCATAGATCGAGTTGCCATCTGAGTCCATCGCTATGTAACCCCAAATCGGACCCCAAAGCCCCGCTCCATACACCGGTACGATATACTTCACTCCCTGTGTCGTCTCACATTCGAACACCGGTAACATGCGCTCATCGGCCGGCTTCTTTACCTCCGCCGATACGTTCACATCGAAGGGATCGACCGATTCTGTCATCTTCTCTCCCTTCGAATTGACTATATAGGAGGCGCGTATATGACTCGCATACAAGTCGCTTACGCTCTCTCCTTCTTTGGGGGTGATCAGCGCTGCTGCCAAGATCTGTCGCTTCGTGTCGTTCGAGATGTTTTCCAATTGCTGTGGACGTAATCCCTGATATACCACCGAGAGGACTACTCCCACCACCACCACAAGTATGATGGCATAGATTATTGTATATGTGTTGCTCTGTCTGTTCATCGTCTTGTGGCTTTATTGGTTCTTTACTTTCTGTCGGTTCATACGTCGCTTGATGTTTACGCTCACCACACAGTGGTCGATCAGCGGCGCAAAGCAGTTCATCAGCAAGACTGCCAACATCGCTCCCTCCGGGAAGCCGGGATTGTAGACTCGGATCAAGATCGCCATTACACCGATCAGCGCTCCATAGATGTATTTACCTACGTTCGTGTGACTCGCTGTCACCGGATCTGTGGCCATGAACACGATGGCAAACATAAAGCCGCCCAAGCAGATTTGCTCTATCGGACTCAGATAGGAGGCCGGATATAGGGGACTCGCCCAGGTGTTGGCGATCACCGACATTACCACAGCTCCCAACACTCCCGATAGCATTATGCGCCAATTGGCAATGCCGGTCACCAAAAGGATCGCTGCACCGATCAGAATGCATAGGGTAGAGGTCTCTCCCCATGAACCGGGATAAAAACCGAAGAATATGTCGCTCATGCTCAGCGGATTGCCCAAGATGTCGGTCATCGTCGCCGTGGCATCACCACTCGAGGCTATCTGTCCTAAGGGGGTAGCACCCGAGTAGGCATCCACTGGAACTCCGTTGCCAAGTCTTACGAACACCGAGTCGCCACTCATCTTCGACGGATAACTGAAGAAGAGGAAGGCGCGTGTCACCAACGCAACATTCAGAAAGTTATAGCCTGTGCCGCCAAACACCTCCTTGGCAAAAATCACTGCAAATGCCACCGCTACGGCTAACATCCACCAGGGGGTATCCACCGGGCATATCATCGGTATAATCAATCCCGACACCAAGAATCCCTCTTGGATCTCATGCCCTCGGATCTGAGCTACGATAAACTCGATACCCAAACCCACGATATAGGCGGTAAGTATCTGTGGCAACACTGCCCACAACCCATAGAAGAAGAGTTTGAAGAGCCCTTGATCAGCATCGCCGATCGCCATGTAGTGTTGCAATCCGATGTTCCACATACCGAACAAACAGCAGGGAAGCAACGCGATAATTACCGTGATCATCGTGCGCTTCGAGTCATTGGCATCATGGATGTGTACGCCACTCCGCGATGTCTCATTCGGCGTGTAAAGGAAGGTATAGAAGCCGTCAAATACAGATTGCAGTTTCTCAAATCTGCCACCTTTCTCAAATTGCGGCTTTATCTTGTCGATTTTTCTTTTTAATCCTTTCACTGTATTGGATCTTTTTTGTTATTCTTGTCTTTAAGAATTGTTTCCTCTATTGTTGAAACTTTCTCGCTCCTTGGTTTTACTTTCGTATTGTCGACTCTGTCGAAGCCGATCAGATGGTCTCTTTGCGCAGATAGTCGAGTCCTTCTCTTACTATCTTTTGCAATTCCAACTTTGAGGTGTCGACAAATTCTGCCAATGCGAAGTCTTCGGGTGCTACTTCATAGATGCCAAGTTGCTCCATCTTATCTATATCCTTGGCGATAATCGCCTTGATCAGATATTCCACATAGATATCCATCGGGAAGACTTTGTCATATTCTCCGGTCATGATCACCGCACGATGACCACCCTTGATACGAGAGTCGAAGTAATATGGTTTTTTAAGCCCGAAGATAAATGCCGGGAAGGTGCGACTTACACTATATTTCTTGGGGTTGAGTGATGCCCATCCCATAAATTCATCTGCCTGGTCTCCCTCGTCGATCACTGTGATCTGACGGTAGGGTATACCCAAGAATCCTGCATCCGGATCCACTTGTTTGCCGGTCAGTACATTGCCCGAGATCACTCGTTTTTTGCTCTCGCCGGCTTTGATCTCTCCTTTGAGCAGGGTCGACAATTCGGCGCCGATCGTAGTCTTCACCAACTTGGGCTTCGCTATATCTTCCCCGGTCAGCGCTACTATCGTGCTGAAATCCAATATCTTTGTTGTGAAAAATTTGCCGATGCGTGCAGCGGTCACTGCATCGAGTGTCCACACATATTCTCCCTTATTGATCGGAGATATGGCGGCTATCTGAGTGCCGACCAATCCTGCCGGATGGGGCCCTGCAAATTCCACTACTTGTGCGAAATTACTCTCTATGCCTGAGCCTCCTTTCACCGATAGGTATACCTCGCCGTCGGTCATCTCTTTAAGATATTTCAGACCCGATTCGAGATCCTTGAGATCCACACCTCTCAGCATATCCGTTGCGAGGGGGGCTGTGTCGAAGGCGGTCACGAATATGTCGCGTGGACGGATGCCGCTGAATGGCACTATGTCGAAGGGACGCTGTCTGATCAGCGCAAAGAGTCCGCTCCGCATCAACATCTCTTCTCGTTCTGCCGTTGTCTTCATTTCGCCAAAGTCGCGCTGCTCTTGCGATGCCGATGCCTTAATGCTAACATACTCAATCCGGCGGCGCGCTCCTCGTGCCACTGTATCTATTTCTCCCGCCACAGGCGAGGTGAGACTCACTCGCTCATCCTCTTTGGCATATAATATGGCATCTCCTCGCTTCACTATATCTCCGGCTTTTACTGCTACTTTCCATGTGTAGCCGGGATAGTCTTCAGGTGAGATGCCAATCCTGCCTGCTTGGCGCTCTGCTATAGACGTTTCTTCTACCATTCCCATCAATGGTATGTCTAAGCCTTTCTTTACCTTGATTACCTTATTCATCTTTTATCCTTTTGGGATTAATATGCAAAAATATATAAAATAGTCAAGTTGTGCAAATTTTATCCCTCCATTCTTATCCCCTTTTCCTCCCTATATGGATAAATCAAGGAGTTGCACCCTCTTTTTGGTAGAGTGCAACTCCTTTTACTTACCTCGATAGGAGGCTTATTTCAGCTTCGATACGTAGTCTCTTACATCGGTGTTGTTAGGATCGAGTGTAAGATATTTCTTGAAATAGGCCTTGGCTGTTGCCACGTCGTCATTGTGGATGTAGCTGTTGCCAAGATAGAGGTAGAGGTTCTTTGCATCCGATTTGTAGCGCGATGGATCGGCACTCGCTTCAAGAAGCTTCACTGCCTCTTCATAGAATGATGTTGCCACTGTCTTGCGTGCCTCATCTGTCGGAGCCTCTGCCACTGAGATATCGCCCAGGATCTTCACAGGCTTGTATTGATTGGGGGCAATCTCTTTCGCCATGCGTGCATATTTTGCCGACATCTCCATATATTTCTTAGACTTCTCAGGATCTGCCTTGATGTTCTGTGCTCCACCATAATAGGCATAGATCGCTTGCTGTACGTAGTCGTTATAGCCCGGCTCTTCCACCTTCTTCAGGTATTCCTGATATGCATCTGCTGATTTTGCCAAGTCATTCTCGTCTACATATACCTCTGCCATCTGCTTGTGGAAGTTGGCGTTGGCAGGCATCTCTTTGATACCCTCTTCGAGCACCTTGATAGCCTTCTCCGGTTCTTTGTTGTTCTGGAACTCCGATGCAATCAGCGTAAAGTCGATGGCTGCAAATTTGTTCTCCTTAGGATTCTGCATGTGAGCGCGGTAGAGTGCTTCTGCCATCTCGGGAAGTTTCTCCTTCATTTCAGGCATCTGCGCTGCGTTCATGAATTGATAACGCTTAGCTGTGAAGTTCTTCGGATCTTCGCTTAAGAGCCTGGTGGCATACTGATAACCTTCGCTGAATTTCTGTCCATAGAAGAGGAGGAATGCATAGCGGCTTTCATCGCTCTTGAAGTGGCTCGGGTTCTTTACGTAGGTGCCATAGAGGTTGGCGGCATTTTGATAGTCTCCCTTGTTGTAGAAGGCGTTGGCGAGCTCACGCTGGCCGAGTGCCGACTGAGGATTCACACTCAGAAGGTTCTTGAGCATCTTGATAGCATACTCAGGGTTCACTTGTGTGAAGAGTGACGAATATTTTACGTAGGCGGCTGTCGCATTCTTGTCGTAGTTGGCTGCCATCTCATATTTGCCGGCTGCACCTCCCCAGTCTTTCTTCTCCTTGGCTTGGTCGCCCTCGAAGAGGTAGATATCGGGATTCTCCAAGTTGTATTTGCGTGCATTCGCTACATGCTTGGTGATCTGCTTCTCGTATGCCACAGGGTCTACGGCATCGTAGGCTCTGGCTATCGCGATCTGTAGCGATGCATCTTTCTTCGCATTCTTCTCGGCTGTCTTGAAGAGCTGCTCGGCTCCCTTTACGTCACCCGATTTGAGCTTCAGAAGTCCCTGACCTACATAGTTGTAAGCGTATGAGGGATTGGCGGCTACTCCATCTGCAAAGTATTTCTCTGCCGAGGCAAGCTTGTCGTTTCCTACTGCGATAAGTCCAAGATAGTAGTTGGACACTGCCTTGTCGGTGCCCGCATTGTTAAGACTGCGAGTCAACAGGTCTTTCGCATTTTCGAATTGGTCCGCTTTGTAGTATTCTTCTCCCTCTACATGTGTCTGGGCCATCACTGTCAGTGACATGCCGACAAGACCAAGTGTGAAAATTCTTTTGAGTTTCATATTCTATTGTAGTTTTTTTGGTTTATTTTCTTTTCTCTTTTGATTCGGGTTTCCCTCATTGGTTTATTGTCCTATCTTTTCGTTGTTAGATTTTTGTCTATGTGATCCATCCCTTCACTTATTTCAGCTCTACAACTCTGGGGTTGACGTTATAGGGCATGATGCCGGTCTTGGAGATGATCTTTTGGCCTGCAAATCCGGTCACAAACATATAAAATGTGTTGATGACATTCGATTTGGGGGCCGTAGTGATCATATACACCTTTCTAAATAACGGATATTCTCCCGAATTAATATATACTTGGTAGGGTTTATATGCCACCGGGTCGAAGTCGTTAGATTCCATCGGGTTGCTCACCTTGATGATATTGACTTCGGTGGTGAGATTGGTGGCTATTGTGTCGTTCTGGTTCTTGTACTCTTCATAGCGCTTGTCTACAGGTATATTCTTCGCAGCGCTCAGGTCGTCGCCAAGCCAACTTACACTGATTATTCCCAAGGCGTTCTTGTCTTTCTTTACAATGTCGAACACCGAGGCATTGTTTTTCTGGGCGTAGGCATTGGGATTGTCGGATATTTTCTTCCCTGCCGGCAAGAATTTGTCGCGCATATAACTCACTGTCGAACTTCCGACATTGTCGAAGACTATCTTGATGGTGGTAGTGTCGTTGCCGGCAAGTTCGCTCCATTTGGTCTTTTTGCCATTGAGGATGTCGCCGATCTCCTGCATACTCAGTTCGGTGACGCTGTTCTCTTTGTTGGTGATCAGCGCCACGGCATCCACGGCTATGCAGTGGGTGCGAACGATATGCTTGTATTCTCGTTTGATATATTCTTTCTGATCTTTGGTCAGGTCCCTCGTCACGATGATCCCTTCGGTGGCATTAGCCATCAGGGTGTCGATGGCCTCTTGCTCGCTGACATAGAAGGGTAGTATCGATGATTCAGGATAACTGTATTCAAATACTCCGATCTCCTCTTCGAGGATCTTTCTAAATCCATCGTCACAGAAGATTGTGGCGCTCCCTTTGGCATATTCGCCTCGCTTGATCTCGCCACATGACATCATCCATATCCCGGATGCTGCCACCAACGCAGCGCCAAGTGCTGTTATTATCTTGATTTTCATCTCTTTATTTTATTTTTCTCTTTGAATTTTATAGACTGTATCGAGGTCTATAGATCGTATCGATGTCTATAGGATGTATCTGATTTTTCAGACTATATACCTATCTTATTTACCATCTTTGATCAGTCGATAGGCTCGGAATATGCCATAGATACACAAGAGCCCCCCGATGATGCGATTATACCATATATCGGAGGTCTTAAAAAATTCCATAAAGAATAATGCTCCCATCCCGAGATATACCACTACCATCAGCACACCGAAAGCAAGCCTTCCGGGGCTCAATTTGCGTGGCTCTTTTTCTTCGTTTCCTTCCATTAGTTTTCTTTTTGTCTATGATATCGCAAATTTAACTTTTTTTCTCCATTATTACAATACCATTTTGCGCATCACAATACAAAAATTGTTAAGATAACACAAAAATAAGAGAGGAGAACCGATCCGGGTTCTCCTCTCTATCATGATTATGGAATCTTATTATTGATTCTGGAGTCTGAAGGTCACAGGGAGTGTGAAGTAACTTCTCACGGCCACACCGTTGTTCTTACCGGGTTGCCATCTCGGCATCTTCTTCACCACGCGGAGTGCTTCGCGGTCGAGGTCTTTATCGACGCCCTTCACTACACTTGCGCTTCCGATCGAGCCATCCTTCTCAACGACGAACTTAACAACTACACGACCCTGAATGTCATTCTGCTGTGCTGCTTCAGGATATCTGATGTTGTTGCTCAGCCATTTCATCAAGGCTGCCTGTCCGCCGGGGAACTCTGCCTGCTGCTCTACAGCCACGAAGATTTCCTCTTCTTTATGCTTCACCTCAGGCTCCGGCTCTTTGACTACAACCTGCTCTTGGACTGCCTTAAACTTGTCGGCATCGTCTGAACCCTCTTGGGTCACAACGCCACGTGCGGTGTTGTCCTCTTTCTGTGCATCCATATCCATCACTTCGTTCTTCACCTTGTCGGCTTCGACGATCGCGATCTGGGTCACTTGGACTGTCGCCAGCACCTCTTGAGGCACCTCAACCTCAGGTTGCTCAAATTTCTGTTCTTCTACTTCTTCCTCTTCAGGAGCCTCTTCTTGCTGTTGTGCCAAGGCGGCTGCCATCATCTTCTCACGCTCTTCTTGCAGGGCTAAGGCGCGCTGCTCTTCGCGATATGCGCTGTATTTGCTCCATGCAAATACGCCTAAGGAGATGATTATCAAACCGATGATCATAAACAGGAACGCCTGATTATGTCGCTTGTCACTCGCTTTACGAAGTTGATATGCTCCGAATTCTTTATTCTTGTCGGCAAATACCAGGTCTCGCCATTGCGCCGATGTCAGATCTACTGTACTTTTAGCCATTGTCTTTCGCTTTAAGGGTTAATAAATCTAACATTATTTATGATGACGATTCTGATAGTCAATCACCATAACCGAATCGGCCTTAGTCATATTGTCAATCTGATATTTCGAAATGTTGTTGATCTGCATCTCGTCGAGCACTGATACCAAGCTGCCATAGCTGGCTTCCGGTGTTGACTTGATGATGATCACAGGTTTCTTCAGATTTTCATCTTTTCTGACTTTAGACGCTGCCTCGTTGTATGCAAGCTGGGCTTTCTCGCGCCCATCTTTGGTCTCAAGGCTACCGAAACCTCCATTGTTGTATTTCTCTTTCAACTTGTTGATCTCGGTGAGTACTTCCTTGTTGCGATTCTGAATGATCTCACGGATGCCGCGAGCTTTGCCACTCTTTTCATCGTTGGCAAGGAATTCGGATTCTTGAAGGTTGTTGTTGGCGGCTATCTGTGCGGGATCTGTACCCAAACCCTCTTTGCCACCGGGCTTGCCAAAGTAGTAGTATACCACAGGCACAACCTTACCATTGACCGTGTCGACTTCCATCGAACCTACTTTGCGCTTGGCGTCGAGAATGATAGTCACTGCATCATCTTCCGATGCCTGCGACATATTCTCCACGTTGTCCACCTTCTCATTTGAAGGCAACGCTATGGTCAATGTCTGCGATTTAATCATAGTCGTACAGAGCATGAAGAATGTGATAAGCAACATGTTCATGTCGACCATCGGCGTGAAATCCACGCGGATTTGCATCTTTTTCTGGTGGCTCTTACCTTTGCCGCCACCTGATGATTGTTGAACTTCTGCCATTGTTATTATTCTTCTTGCCCTTTTAAGGCGGTCAATAATGTGAATTTATTCATGTGGATGGTCTGCAAATTGTCCATCACCAAGTGCACTACCTCAAACGAGGTGTTCTGGTCGGCTTTAATAGCTACGCCGGTACCATCTTTGATCGCACTTGTCAAGTTGTCGTTGTCACTCTGACGCATGGCCTTCATCCACATCTGGAACTCATTGGGACGTGAATCGTCTTGATTCCAGTTGATTGGAATTCCGGTAGGATGGTTTGGATCTCCATCTCCTTCAAGCCATTTGTCCATCTTGGTCTGTCCCTCAGGCTCGTTGATGAGATTCAAAAATTCTCCCATCTTAGCCAATGGCACACCAAAACTGCCTAATTTGCTAAATGTAAGCTTCTGCTCAGGTGTAAAACTTACAGGCTTGTTCTTATGTGTCTCGTTGTAGATTTCGCTTACTTTGTCAAGAAGCGCCATACGCATCTTGTCGTTACCCCAGTTTGCACTGGTGTCGTTTTTCATCGTAAGCCATACCTTGCCTTCCGGGTTTACCAACACTTGCACCACATTGGTCTCTTGGACCTTCTCTGTCGATACTGACGGAGGTGTGATCACTGTAGCCGGCTCCTTCGAAAGGAATGTCGAGGTCAACATGAAGAAGGTAAGCAGAAGCACTGTAACATCACTCATCGCCGTCATGTCGATGAATGTGCTCTTCCTAGCTATCTTTACTCTTCCCATATTTGCTATTAACTTTTATCGGTGGATATTTTGTCTGTTTTCTCTCTCATTATTTGTGAGTGGCAGCAAATGTTGCTACGATTGAGAAACCGATTTCGTCGATAGCGTAGGTCAAGTTGTCGATCTTATTGGTGTAGAAGTTGTAAGAAATTACAGCGAATGCACCGGTGGCGATACCGAAGGCGGTGTTCACAAGTGCCTCTGAGATACCGGTCGAAAGTTCGGTTGAGTCAGGTGAACCTGATGTGGCAAGTGCCTGGAATGATTTGATCATACCCAACACGGTTCCGAGAAGTCCGACAAGTGTACCGAGTGTAGTCAGTGTAGCTACGATAGGAAGATTCTGTGAGAGGGCGGGCATCTCAAGCGCTGTTGCCTCTTCTACTTCGTTGCGAAGTGTAGTGAGCTTCTGCTCTTTGCTCAATACGGTGTTAGCATCCATCTCTTTGTAACGCACGAGTGTGTTGTAAACTACAGATGCTACTGAACCTTTTTGCTTCTTGCAACGTTCCATTGCTGCGTCGATCTTGTTCTCTGCAAGGTCTTTCTTTACTTCTGCAACAAACTTTGTAGTGTTGCCCTTGCCTGTAGCTGAGCTGATAGCGATCCAACGTTCGATTGAAAGTACGATCACTGTCAAAAGAAGGGTCATCAGGATAGGCACGATGAAACCACCTTTGTAGACGGTGCCGAGAAGGTTCAGGGGGTGTCCGTCGGTTGTGCCACCTTCGAAGTTACCACCGTAACCCATACCGAACAAGAAGATGCAGAGTGCCGCTACGAAGCAGCAAATGATTACGATAAACGCATTCTTAATGCCACGTACGTTGCTGATTTTTTCCTCTTTTTTTGCTTTCGGGGCTACAGGAGCCGCAGCAGGCTTGGGAGCCATTGGTTTCTGAGATTCCATAATCTTAATTGAATTTTTTTAAATTAGTTAATTATTTTTTGGTTTCCTGTTTCTTTTTCTTTTTCTTTAGAGCTTTTCAACTGCTTGCACAGCCTTTTTCTCTTGTCGTCGTTTTAGATTTTTAGGTTTGAGTTCCCTTTTTTTCATGATGCTTAGATGTCTTCTTAATGAGATTAGCCATCAGCTTTCCTCATTTTGGACTTCATTTGTGCAAAATTAGTATTTTTTTTGAAAACTACAATATCTATCTCTTAATTTTAAAACGTTTTCCCTCCATTTTTCTTATTATTTTAACAATTTTTTGTTCTCAACCCCCTCTTCTTTTCTTTTTTCTCTATTTTGAACCTTCTTTGTAAGATTAGCCGATGCTCGCTGTTTCATGATATCATTATCCCTTTCCCCTCTCCTTATTTTATCGTTAGGGGGGCTGCGATTCTTTCAAAATGTGAGGGGCTGCGATTCTTTCAAAATGTGAGGGCTGTGTCGCATTGCTTTGACACAGCCCTCTCTTCTTTTATTTCTATGACATCGTAGTCCGATTATTCTGCTACGGCTGCAATGCCGGGAAGCACTTTGCCTTCGATGGCTTCGAGCAGGGCACCGCCACCGGTCGATACGTAGCTTACCTTGTCGGCCAAACCGAATTTGTTGATACATGCCACTGAGTCGCCACCTCCCACGAGTGAGAAGGCTCCATTCTCGGTTGCTTTCACGATAGCATCTGCGATGGCTCTTGAACCGCCGGTGAAGTTGTCAAACTCGAACACGCCGGCAGGACCGTTCCAAAGGATGGTCTTCGCAGGTACGATGGCCTCGGCAAATTGCTTGCTCGATTCGGGACCTGCATCGAGACCTTCCCAGCCCTCGGGGATCTCTTTTACTGAACATACCTGAGTGTTGCAGTCGTTGGAGAAGGCATCGCCCGCTACACAGTCTGTGCCAAGCACGAGCTTTACTCCCTTCTGCTTTGCCAATTCGATGATCTGAAGTGCAAGGTCGAGCTTGTCGTTCTCTACGATTGAGTTGCCGATCTTGCCACCAAGTGCCTTGGCAAAGGTGTAGGTCATTCCGCCGCAGAGGATCAGGTTGTCTACCTTGTCCATAAGATTTTCGATGATACCGATCTTGGTAGATACTTTCGAACCACCCATGATGGCGGTGAAGGGACGCTTGATGTCTTTCAATATATTGTTGACTGCGGTCACCTCTTTCTCCATCAGAAGACCGAGCATCTTACTGTCTGCATCAAAGTAGTCGGCGATTACGGCTGTCGATGCGTGACGACGGTGGGCTGTGCCGAAGGCGTCGTTGACATATACGTCAGCATAACTTGCCAAGGTCTTGGCAAATTCTTTCTGACTCTCTTTCATAGCCTTCTTGGCTTCATCGTAAGCAGGATCTGCTTTGTCGATGCCCACAGGTTTACCCTCTTCTTCGGGATAGAAACGAAGGTTCTCAAGCATCAATACTTCGCCCGGTTTCAACGATGCTGCTGCATCTGCTGCCTTAGCGCAGTCGGGTGCAAACTGTACGGGACGACCGAGCTTCTCGGATACTGCCTCGCAGATCTGGCTCAAGCTCAGCTTGGGATTTACTTTTCCTTTTGGCTTGCCCATGTGTGACATCAGAATCAGTGAACCTCCATCTTCAAGGATCTTCTTGAGGGTGGGAAGTGCCCCACGGATACGAGTGTCGTCGGTGATGTGTCCATTCTCATCCAAGGGCACGTTGAAGTCAACTCTCACGATGGCTTTCTTGCCATTGAAGTTGTAGTTTTCGATTTTAGCCATTGTTTATCTTTTTTTTGGGTTATTTGTCTTTTTTTCTATTACCTCGGTTTTATACCTTTTTGAGTTCGTTAAGTATAATCTTTAAGTCTGTTTTTACCTTTAGAGTATACCGGATTTTACCTTGTCATTTTTTTTACCTTGCAAATTTAATAAAAAAACTTGTATTTATCTCCTTATTTTTATCATTTAAGATTTTTTTCAATTATCTTTGTAACAATTTAGAGCTTTTTTTAGACTCTTTATTGACTTTTTTAAGTCGTTTTTCTATCATTTTTATTTTTCTCGCTGACCTATGTCTGATGTGTTAAATATCTTCTCTTCTCTGATTTCCGATCGTCTTGGAGCGACTGTGATGTCGCTTTCACCTCTTGCGGCTGCCGGAGGTGATCGTCGTTATTATCGCATCGTTCTCGATGATGCTCGTCATGTCATCGGTGTAGTGGCTGATAATCTCGCCGATGCCCATGCTTTTGTGTGTCTCTCTAAGGCGTTTGCCGACGTCGGTGTGAATGTGCCTCGAGTGCTCTGTCATAGCCGTGATTTCGCTTTTTATGTTGAGGAGGATCTCGGCGATTGTGATCTGCTTGCTGCCATCCGCCGGAATGACCCCAACCTGCCTGACCTGGTGCGTGCTTCGATCGACAATCTCTTAAAGATGCAACTCACTCCTTCGCAGGTGTGGATGCCCCATGTGGCTTATAAGCCCTTTTCTCCTCGCCTTGTAATGTGGGATCTCAATTATTTTAAGTATGAGTTCCTCCGTCCCCTTGCTCTCGATTTCGATGAGGATCGGCTGCAAGATGATTTTGAATCGTTCTGTCACTCTCTTTGCGCCACTGATCATCTGCTTTGGGGATTTATGATGCGAGACTGTCAGAGCCGCAATATTATGCTCCATCCCGATCCTTGTTTTATCGATTTCCAGGGTGGTCGCTTGGGTCCTTGTGTTTATGATGTGGTCTCTCTTCTCTGGCAAGCTCGTGCTCGCTTTTCACCCGATTTCCGGAATGCCATGCTGATGTATTATGCTCAGAATTTCGCTCGGCTTCGTCAACTTGACCCTTCGATGATCTTGGAATGTGCCGACCGATTTGCTCTATTCCGTACGCTTCAAGTGCTTGGTGCATACGGCTTTAGAGGCCTTGTGCAGAAGAGGGCGAAGTTTGTGGAGAGCATCCCTGAAGCTCTCGAAAATCTTGCCTATCTCTTGGATTGGGGAGCGGTGGATGGTTTCCCTTATTTGAAGAGTGTGTTGCGTAGGGTGGTGGTGTGTGACAAGTTCTCAAGACCGACAGATGGTCGACTGCATGTCAAGGTGTTCAGCTTTTCGTATAAGCGGGGGTATCCGGAGGATCTTTCAGGCAACGGTGGCGGTTTTATGTTCGATTGCCGTGGTATGCACAATCCCGGGCGTTATGATGAGTATAAGCCCTTGACGGGTCGCGATCTTCCGGTGATACAGTTCCTTAAGGATAGGGGAGAGGCTGATGTTTTCGTCTCAAGGGCTGTCGAGATGGTGGCGCCGACCATCGATCGATATCTCAAGCGTGGCTTCTCTTCTTTGCAGATCGGTTTCGGTTGCACCGGCGGTCGCCATCGTTCGGTATATTGTGCGGAAAACAGCGCTCACGTTTTGGCTCAACGATTTCCGGATGCCATTTTCGAGATAGTACATCGCGAACAGGATATCCGCGAGACTCTCAATGAGCAATCCGCCTCTACGACCCCAAAAATTTAAGGAACGCGCTCTATATTTTTAACTATCCGGTTCTTTATAACTATCCGGTTCTTTATTATAATAGGTGAATTTGTATGAAGGCTATGATTCTTGCCGCAGGGCTTGGCACTCGTCTTAAACCCTGGACTCTCTCTCATCCCAAGGCTTTGGTGCCGGTGGCGGGTGTGCCGATGTTGGAACGTGTGATCCGACGCTTGATCGATTTCGGTTTCGACGAGATCACGGTGAATGTGCATCATTTCTCTGATCAGATTGTCGATTTTCTTGCCGATAATTCTTTCGGTGCACGTATCTCTATCAGCGATGAGAGCGATTTGCTCCTCGACACGGGTGGCTCGCTATTGAAGGCGGCCCCCCTCATTTTCGCCGATGATACTCCCTGTCTCATTCACAATGTGGATATTCTGAGCGATGCGCCCCTCGACCGGTTGTTGCAACGCCACCTTGAGTCGGGGCGCGATATCTCGCTGGTTTGTAACTCTCGCGATTCGTCTCGTCGTCTTATCTTCGATGAGTCGGGACGGTTGGCCGGCTGGCATAATCTGAATAGTGATGAGTATCGACCTGCCGGCTTTACCCCCGCTGATGGTATGCGGGAGGTGGCTTTTAGCGGCATATATTTCGTGGGGCGTTCGATCCTGCCGACGTTGCAGAGCTACTCCAATCAGGTGGATAGTCCGAAGTTTCCGGTGATGGATTTCTTCCTCTCTTCGCTCGATAGGCTCAACATCGGCGTGTTATGGCTCGATGACCTCCACCTAATCGACATCGGCAAACCCGACACGCTCCGTCAAGCCAATGACCTTTTAGATCGATAGGATCATCGTTTTATCAATCAGTCCCAAACGATTAGAGTTCAGCTGCTTTCAGTTTTTCGGCATTTTCCGCCACGATGAGACGGTCGATACATTCCTGGATGTCGCCATCCATGAAGGCGGCAAGATTGTAGACGGTGTAGTTGATGCGATGGTCGGTGATGCGCCCTTGGGGATAGTTGTAGGTGCGGATCTTTGCCGAGCGGTCGCCGGTGCTCACCATGGTCTTGCGTTTAGAGGCTATGTCGTCGAGATATTTCTGATGTTCTTTGTCATAGATGAAGGTGCGAAGTCGCGAGAGAGCACGCTCTTTGTTTTTGGGTTGGTCGCGAGTCTCGGTACATTCGATCAGGATCTCTTCTACTTGCCCGGTGTTGGGATTTTTCCAGTTATATCGCAGGCGGACTCCCGATTCGACTTTGTTGACGTTCTGACCGCCGGCACCTCCCGAACGGAAGGTGTCCCATTTGATCTCTCCTTCATGGATCTCGACATCAAATTCTTGTGCTTCGGGGAGCACTGCCACGGTCGCCGCCGAGGTGTGCACCCTCCCTTGGGTCTCGGTGGACGGTACGCGTTGCACGCGATGCACCCCGCTCTCATATTTCATAGTGCCATAGACGCCGGCACCTGTCAGCGTGCATACGATCTCTTTGAATCCTCCGGCTGCCCCCTCGGAATATGAGGAGACTGCCAACTGCCAACCTTTCGATTCGGCATATTTCTGGTACATTCGGAAGAGGTCGCCGGCGAAGAGTGCCGCTTCGTCGCCACCGGTGCCCCCTCGTATCTCCAATACCGCATTCTTCGAGTCGTCGGGATCTGCCGGTATCAGAAGCAATTTGATCTGCTCTTCGAGCTTCGGTAGCCGCTCGGTGCAGGCATCGATCTCTTCTTTGGCAAGTAGTCGCATCTCTTCGTCGCTCTCGCTTGCCAACATCTCTTTCGATTCGGCAAGGTTGCGGAGTGTGGTGACATACTCGCTTTTTACCTTTAAGATCTCTTCCAGATCATGATATTCCTTGGTGAGTCGCACATAGCGCGGTTGGTCGCTGATCACCGACGGGTCGGTGATCAAGGTGGAAACCTCTTCAAATCTCGAGTCTAATCCATCAAGACGACTCAGCAACACGTTTTCTGCCATTTTTTTCTTTATTATATAATGTGTGGGGCTGATAGAACCCCGTTTTTTGACTTTTTTTACTTTTTATGATGCAAAATTACGAAATAAAAGTGAATTTCTTTGTGTTTTTGCAAAATTAGTCGTAACTTTGTGCCCGTTATGCGCTTTAGGGCGTCTGACATCAATTTTTTTAACTAACTTATTCAATAAAACCGGCAAGTTTATGGCAACAAAAATTAGATTACAGCGTCATGGCCGCAAGGGCTACGCTTTTTATCCTATTGTAGTAGCCGATAGCAGGGCACCACGTGATGGTAGATTTATTGAGAGGATAGGTTCTTATAATCCGAACACTAATCCTGCTACAATAAGTTTAGACTTCGACCGTGCTTTGTATTGGGTAGAAGTAGGTGCAATCCCTACTGACACTGTTCGTTCAATCCTCTCTAAGGAGGGTGTGATGCTTATGAAGCATCTCAACGGCGGTGTGAAGAAAGGTGCTTTCTCTCAAGAAGAGGCTGAACGTCGTTTCAACGCTTGGAAAGCTGATCGCACCAAGGTTGCAGATGCCGCTAAGGCTAAATCTGAGGCTAAGGCTGCTGAAGAGGCTAAGGCTCGCTTCGAGGCTGAAGCTGAAAAGAATCGCCTCAAAGGTGAGGCTGTAGCTAAGAAGAAAGCTGAATTGATCGCAGCTCAAGAGGCTGCCGCTAAGGCAGCTCAAGAGGCTGAACAAGCTTCTGAAGCTACTGAAGCTCCCGCTGAGGCAGCTGAGTAATCAGCTCCTATCTCAACGAAAACCCGGAGGATGTGTCCCAATAAGACCCATCCTCTTTTTTTTATCCCTATTTATTTGCTTTGTTGAAACAAATATATTAACTTTGGGCGTTGTTTATGAAATAAGCGATAACGATAATGATATTTGCAACAAAACCTTTCTAACTTTTAAACTAATCGATGAAACGATAAGAGATATTCATCTACGGCTGTTTTGGCGGATTCGATCTCGTGATAATAGATGCCTATCTCCTTTGTTCTTAGTTTATTAGATGGAATTTATCTTTAACCTAAATAATAACTGTTTAATTAACTAATTTAATCTAATCATGCGTTTATTTAATGTTTTTGCAGCAGCTCTCACTGTAGCCGCTGTTTTGTCTTCTTGTTCTGAGGAACAGTCGGCGTTCAACATCTCTGCCATCCCCGGTCGTAGCACCATTGAGGGTACTGTACTCTACAACCAAGGCACCAAGTTTGTCGATGGGAAGTTTGTATATGACTACAAACCAGCTGCCGGCCTCAAGATCGTGGCTACTGTCAAGAACTCTGACTATGATACAGATCTTCAGGGCTATTCGACTTTCGAAGTCACTACCGATGAGAATGGTAAGTACTCTCTCGAAATCCCCGCTCCCCACAATGATGTTGAAGTGACTCTCTGTACAGCCTCTTTCCGTGGCACTCGCAGCGTTGTGAAGATGGAAAACAACAAGGTCGTGACTGTAGAAGAGCCTGTGATCTACCAAGGCGAAAGCAAGGTTTCTGCTCATGCCGACCAGATTAAGTATTGCAACTTCGTTTGCTATGAGGCTTCTGCCGATGTTAACCCTTCCGGATTAACTCAGTCTGTCGATGTAAAGGGTCGTATCGGTCAGAATGTCGAGAAGTACAACGCTCCTCGTCCAATCTACAATGATGATAATAAGTTGGTAGACTATTATGACGCTACTATCGAATACCTCTATACAGGAGCTGCCAATGTAGACCTTATCATCGATTGTGGCTCGTTTACCTACAACGCCACTACCGACGCAAAGGGTAATTTCTCTATCAAGGTGCCTGTCAAAGAGTTCCCCGCTTCTTTCGAATGCCGAGTATTCGCTGTTAACTATGAGGGTAGCTTCAAACACTACGAGACCGAGTATACGGTTTCCAAGGATTTTAGGGGTAACAAAATCGATTACACCGACTATGTGGCTCGCAGCATTCCGGGGTATTACACTCAGGTCTTCAGTGTAGGCAAATTGATGGATTTTCCCGTTCCTTCCGTTGTCAATGACATCACCGGCAAGGCCATGATCTTCCGCCCCAACAATCCTAATGAGGGCACATACGGTTATAACGCCGATAAGTGGTCTTCCTATAATGATTGGCAAGATTAATCCTCTCTTATCTCGTTTAATAGCTTAATTTTATTTTCTGATGAAAAAGTTTTTTGTATTTATCTTCGCCTCTCTTTTTGTAGCTCTGAACTGTGCGGCTGCTGACGAGGGCGAGTCTAATAGCTATTTGCCTAAGAAGGGCGATTGGGCTGTCGGTGTCGATTTCGTTCCTTTGTTCCGCACCATCGGTGGTGCTTTTAATACCACTGAAACTCCCATAGGCGGTAAGGCTTTCGATTATGATGATATGTATACTCGCCCCGATGTAGCTATCATGGGTAAGTATATGGTCTCCGATAAGTGGAGTATCAATGTGACTCTCGGCGTCAATGTCGCTTGCAAGAATTATCGCAATTATGTGGTAGATGATGCTGCCGCTTACCTTGATCCTCTTAGCAATGCAAAAGTGGTAGATAAGAATAAGGTCACCAAGTCGGGTGCTTCGTTGATGATCGGTGCTGAGTATCGTCTCGGTCAGCGTCGTGTGCAGGGTATCTTCGGTGTCGGCCTTCTCGCAGGTCTCTCCGGTTTCAGTTCTGACTATACTTACGGCAATAAGATTACAGAGCTCAATCAGCGTCCCTCTACCGCCTTCACAGACCTCGAGGTGGTGAAGCCCGGTTATCGCGTCGTAAAGGCTAATTCCAACGGCTTGAATGGTGCTGTGGGTGTTTATGGCAGCATGGGTGCTGAATGGATGGTCGCCAAGCAGGTGGCTATCGGCGCTAAAGTTGACCTCTATCTCTATGGCGCTTTCTCAAGTAATGGATATGTAAAGTCCGAAGGTTGGAATGATGCTTACAAGTGTGTCGATCAACGCACTGACCTCGTTACTCCCGGCAACTGGAGCATCAATTTCGGAACTGACAATATTGGTGCTTCCTTATATTGTATGTTCTATTTCTAATACTGTAATTATTAATAAAAAGAGGCTGTGGCTGATCATTGGTCGGACACAGCCTCTTATTCTTTCATTACAGTTGAGATTATCTCGAGAGTAGGCGAAATAAAAAAAGAGGGTGTATCAAAATTCTGATGCACCCTCCTTTTGCACCCTGCTTTAAAACATAAAACAAAGCCTCGACTTTCTCAAGCCGGGGCTTTGCCAT
>SAMEA3663025__coassemble_412_pt1 | contig 34239 bp, 44 predicted proteins | sample SAMEA3663025__metabat2_high_PE_004 | metagenome-assembled genome bin SAMEA3663025 (sample SAMEA3663025) | pig gut metagenome | biome: pig gut; feature: pig-associated habitat; material: faeces | place: France | collected 2012
TAGGTGCCAGCCCTAATTTTTTAGATTCTAAAAAAGTTTAGCGGACAGTAATAAAAATTTTTGGGCTAACTATTGCGTAATCAGCTGATTTTTATTATCTTTGCATCGCTTTTCGAGGTGTATTTACCCTCTTATGCAAGTTAAGTATTTGGATATCAAATGCTTGGCGTGCATTGCGTGTATGGATATTTACACTTCCTGAGATTAGAAATAACTGTAAAATTTAAATAACAAAACAGACAAAGAATGCCTACAATTCAACAATTAGTAAGAAAAGGGCGGACTGTTCTGAAAGACAAGAGCAAATCGCCGGCCTTGGATTCATGTCCCCAGCGTCGCGGTGTGTGCGTGCGTGTCTACACCACCACCCCCAAGAAGCCTAACTCAGCAATGAGAAAAGTGGCTCGTGTACGTCTCACCAATGGTAAGGAAGTCAATAGCTACATCCCCGGTGAAGGACACAATCTGCAAGAGCACTCTATCGTTATGGTGCGCGGTGGCCGTGTCAAAGACCTCCCCGGTGTGCGCTACCACATCGTCCGCGGTACTCTCGATACCGCCGGCGTGCAAGGCCGCACTCAACGTCGCTCCAAGTACGGTGCCAAACGTCCTAAAGCAGCTAAAAAATAATCGCTGACTCTTACAAATCAATCAAATTCAATTCACGTTTTTGATTTATTGGATGGCTAATGGTTGAGTAATCCCGACAAGAGTGTCGAGATGAAGATTGCAAAAGCAGCCGAAATCAAAACATTAAACTTTTTTTTACTCTAAAATGAGAAAAGCTAAACCAAAGAAAAGGGTGATCCTCCCCGATCCCGTTTTCCACGATGTGAAAGTCTCTAAGTTCGTGAACCATCTTATGTTCGATGGCAAGAAAAACACGGCTTACACTATCTTCTATTCGGCTTTGGAGGTCGTGAAGACCAAATTGCCTAATGAGGAAAAATCTGCCCTCGAGATCTGGAAAAAGGCTCTCGATAACGTGACTCCTCAAGTCGAAGTTAAGTCTCGCCGTATCGGCGGCGCTACTTTCCAGGTCCCCACTGAAATCCGCGGTGACCGTAAGGAATCGATATCAATGAAAAATCTCATCATCTTCGCCCGCAAACGTGGCGGCAAAACTATGGCCGATAAACTCGCTGCCGAAATTGTCGATGCGTTCAATGAGCAGGGCGGCGCGTTCAAACGCAAAGAAGACATGCACCGCATGGCCGAAGCTAACCGCGCATTCGCTCACTTCAGATTTTAATATTGATATTTCTAAACAATGGCTAAAAAAGACGAACTCCAGTTTACACGTAATATCGGTATCATGGCCCACATCGATGCCGGTAAAACCACTACGTCTGAACGTATCCTATTTTATACAGGTAAAACCCACCGCATCGGTGAAGTCCATGATGGCGCCGCTACTATGGACTGGATGGAGCAGGAACAGGAACGTGGTATAACCATCACTTCCGCTGCTACTACTTGCTTCTGGACTTATGCCGATGAGAAGTATAAGATCAATCTGATCGATACTCCGGGACACGTCGATTTCACCGTCGAGGTGGAACGCTCTCTCCGTGTACTCGATGGCGCCGTGGCTACTTTCTGCGCCGTCGGCGGTGTTGAACCTCAGTCCGAAACCGTTTGGCGCCAGGCTGATAAGTACAATGTCCCCCGTATCGGTTATGTTAATAAGATGGACCGCTCGGGTGCCAATTTCTTCGAAGTGGTTCGCCAACTTCGTGAGGTGCTCGGCGCTAACCCTCTCCCCATTCAGATCCCTATCGGCGCTGAAGAGTCTTTCAAGGGCGTCGTTGACCTTATTACTATGAAGGCTATCTTCTGGCATGATGAGACTATGGGTGCTGAATATTCTGTAGAGGAAATCCCCGCTTCCCTCCGCGATGAGGCTGAGGAGTATCGTGATAAGATGCTCGAAACACTCGCCGAGTGCGACGATGCTCTTATGGAGAAGTATTTCGACGATCCCTCTACCATCACTGAAGATGAGATCCGCGCCGCTATCCGCAAAGGTACGCTCGCTATGCAGATCAACCCTATGCTCTGCGGCTCTTCTTTCAAGAATAAGGGTGTGCAAACACTCCTCGATGCTGTCTGTGCTTATCTCCCCTCTCCCGAGGATGCCGGCGCTGTTGAGGGTCACGCTGTAGGCGACCCCGACACTGTCGAAACTCGCGAACCGAGCGCAGAGGCTCCTATGTCAGCTCTCGCATTTAAGATCGCTACTGACCCTTACGTTGGTCGCCTCTGCTTCTTCCGCGTATATTCAGGTGAGATCGTAGCCGGCAGCTACCTCCTCAATACTCGCTCCGGAAAGAAGGAACGCGTGTCTCGCCTCTTCCAAATGCACTCCAATAAGCAGAACCCTATGGAGAAAATCGGCTGCGGTGATATCGGCGCAGGTGTTGGTTTCAAGGATATCCGCACCGGTGATACTCTCTGCGACGAAAACAATCCTATCGTGCTCGAAGCTATGGAGTTCCCCGATCCTGTGATCGGTATCGCTGTTGAGCCTAAGACTCAGAAGGACCTCGATAAGCTCGGCGTTGGTCTCCAGAAGCTCGCTGAGGAGGACCCCACTTTCCGCGTTGAAACTAACGAGGAAACAGGTCAGACCGTCATCAGCGGTATGGGTGAGCTCCACCTCGATATCATCATCGACCGTCTCCGCCGTGAGTTCAAGGTTGAGTGTAATCAGGGTAGACCTCAAGTTACTTATAAGGAAGCTATCACCAAACCTGTCGAACTTCGCGAAACATTCAAGAAGCAGACCGGTGGTCGCGGTAAGTATGCAGACATTATCGTCCGCATCGAGCCGGCTGACGAGGACTTCGAAGGTAGCCTCCAGTTCGTCGACGAGGTTAAGGGTGGTAACGTGCCTAAGGAGTATATCCCCTCTGTGCAGAAGGGCTTCCAGACTGCTATGAAGAATGGTGTCCTCGCCGGTTACCCCGTAGAGCGCCTCAAAGTTACTCTGCTCGACGGTTCGTTCCACCCCGTGGACTCCGACCAGCTCTCTTTCGAACTCTGCGCCATCCAGGCATTCAAGCATGGTTGCGAGAAAGCAGGCCCCGTGCTCCAAGAGCCTATCATGAAGATCGAAGTCGTTACTCCCGAGGAGTCGATGGGTGATGTGATCGGCGACCTTAACAAGCGTCGTGGCCAAGTCGAGGGTATGGAAAACAGCCGCTCCGGTGCTCGCATCGTTAAGGCTAAAGCTCCTCTGGCTGAAATGTTCGGTTATGTTACTGCTCTCCGTACTATCACCAGCGGTCGCGCCACTTCCACTATGTCGTTCAGCCACTATGCCGAGGTTAGCACTTCGATCGCTCGCAATGTGCTCACCGAAGTTCAAGGCCGTGTAGATCTCTTGAAGTAATCCTCTCATTATAACCGAAGCCCCCTCTTCGGGGGCTCCGGATTCTTCGATCTTATTTTCGCTTCTAAGTCAAACCAAAAATATGAGCCAAAAAATCAGAATTAAACTCAAATCTTACGATCACAACCTCGTAGATAAGTCTGCCGAGAAGATCGTCAAGACAGTGAAGTCGACAGGCGCTGATGTCAAGGGCCCAATTCCATTGCCCACCCACAAGCGCATCTTTACTGTCAATCGCTCGACTTTCGTCAACAAGAAAAGCCGCGAGCAGTTCCAACTCTCTTCATTCCAGCGCCTTATCGATATCGATAACAGCACAGCCAAGACTGTAGACGCTCTTATGAAGCTCGAACTCCCCTCAGGCGTTGACGTTTCGATCAAAGTCTAATGTGTAGAACAAACTTTTTTAACCCTAAACAACCACAAATAGTTTAAAGAAATGCCAGGATTATTAGGAAAGAAAATCGGAATGACATCCGTTTTCAGTGCCGACGGAAAAAATATTCCGTGCACTGTTATCGAAGTAGGTCCTTGTGTGGTTACGCAGATCAAAACTGTTGAGAAGGATGGCTATAGCGCTGTTCAGGTAGGTTTCCAGGAAGCTAAGGAGAAACATACCACTAAGCCTATGGCTGGTCACTTCGCTAAGGCAGGCGTAGCTCCCCAAAGACACTTGGCCGAGTTCAAATCGTTCGAGACAACTCCTGCCTTGGGCGATACGCTGACTGTGGATCTTTTCCAAGAGGGTTCTTTCGTCGACGTTGTCGGCACCTCTAAGGGTAAAGGTTTCCAAGGCGTCGTTAAGCGCCATGGTTTCGGCGGCGTAGGCCAGAAAACTCACGGTCAGCACAACCGCCTTCGTGCCCCAGGTTCTATCGGTGCTTGTTCTTACCCCGCTAAGGTATTCAAAGGACTCCGTATGGCCGGCCAAATGGGCAACGAACGCGTCACTGTCCAAAACCTCCAAGTGATCAAAGTGCTTCCCGAGCACAATTTGTTAATGATTAAGGGTTCCGTTCCCGGACCTAAAGGTTCAATACTTATAGTTGAGAAATAATGGAAGTAACAGTTTATAACATCAAAGGCGAAGATACCGGTCGTAAGGTCGTCCTCAACGACGAGGTTTTCGCTCTCAATCTTGAAAATGAAGGTAACGCTGAGCACACCCTTTATCTCGACATTAAGCAGTATCTCGGCAACCAACGTCAGGGAACTCACAAGAGTAAAGAACGTAGCGAAGTCTCTTATTCGACCAAGAAAATGGGTCGTCAAAAAGGTGGTGGCGGCGCTCGCCGCGGTGACCTCAACTCGCCGGTACTCTACCATGGTGGTCGCGTATTCGGTCCCCGTCCCCGCGATTATCGCTCCAAACTCAATAAGAAGATGAAAGCTCTCGCTCGTAAGATCGCTCTCACTTCTCGTCTCAACGACCAGAAGATCATCGTGATCGAAAACTTTACTTTCGAGAAGCCCAGCACTAAGCAGTTCGTCGATATCACCAAGAAGTTCGAACTCCATAACAAGAAAACTCTTGTCGTGTTCGCAGCTCCCGACGATAATGTGCTCCTCTCTGTACGCAACATCCCCAACGCTATGCTCGCTCAGGCTAAGGACCTCAATGCGTATGCAGTGCTCAATAACGACGCAATGCTTCTCACTGAAGATAGTGTCGGCATCATTAACGATTTTAAATAAGGAGATATAACTGATGGATATTCAAATCAAACCAATCGTCACCGAAAAGGCTACAGCCTACAGCGAAAAGCAGAATTGCTACACTTTCGCCGTTTCTCCTGATGCCAACAAGTATCAGATCAAGGATATCGTGGAAAAACTCTACAATGTCCGCGTCGAGAAGGTAAATATCGCCAACTACGCAGGCAAGCGCGTACAACGCTACACCAAGGGTGGTCTCATCCGCGGTCAGCACGCCGCTTTCAAAAAAGCCTACGTTACTGTGGCTGAAGGACAAAAGATTGACTATTATAGCAACATCTAATCAAAATGGCAGTAAGAAAATTTAAGCCCACTACGCCTGGGCAAAGACACAAAGTTATTGGTGTGTTCAAAGATACGATCACTGCTTCCACACCAGAAAAATCTCTTACAGTCGGCAAACGTAGCACCGGTGGCCGTAACTCGTCAGGTCACCTCTCTACCCGCTATCGCGGCGGCGGCCATAAGAGAAAATTGCGTCTCATCGACTTCAAGAGAATCAACGATAATGTGCCCGCTAAGGTGATGTCGATCGAATACGATCCCAACCGCTCGGCACGTATCGCACTCCTCTACTATACCGATGGTCAGAAAGCTTACATGATCGCTCCCCAAGGTCTCCAAGTAGGCCAAACTGTGGTCAGCGGTCCCGATGTAGCTCCCGAGGTAGGAAATTGCCTCCCCCTCGCTAATATCCCCGTCGGTACTTTGATCCATTGTATCGAACTCCGTCCCGGCCAAGGTGCAAGCATGGCTCGCTCTGCCGGCTCGTTCGCTCAGCTTACCTCGCGTGAAGGTGATTACGCGATTATCAAATTACCTTCAGGAGAAACTCGCAAGGTGCTTCTCGCTTGCCGCGCTACTGTCGGCGTTGTCGGTAACTCCGACCACGCTCTCGAAAGCAGCGGTAAAGCCGGCCGTTCTCGTTGGCTCGGCCGTCGCCCTCACAACCGTGGTGTCGTTATGAACCCTGTCGATCACCCCATGGGTGGTGGTGAAGGTCGCCAGTCCGGTGGTCATCCCCGCTCGCGTACAGGTCTCTACGCTAAGGGCTTGAAGACTCGCTCTCCCAAGAAGCATTCTTCGAAGTATATCATTGAAAGAAGGAAAAAATAATTTGATTAATCTAAACAAGTATGAGCAGATCGCTTAAAAAAGGACCCTTTATTTCTGTAAAACTCGAGAAAAAGGTCGCCGCCATGGATGAAAGCGGGAAGAAGAGCGTTATCAAAACATGGAGCCGTGCTTCCATGATCTCGCCCGACTTCGTTGGACATACTTTTGCTGTCCACAACGGCAATAAGTTTATCCCCGTATACGTTACCGAAAATATGGTCGGCCATAAACTCGGTGAGTTTGCCCCTACCCGCACTTTCCGCGGTCATGCCGGCAATAAGAAGAAATAATGGTCACCATCATTAATTCACGTTTATAATAGCATTTAAATACAATGGGTTTAAGAAAAAGACAAGCAGCCGAAGCTTTGAAGGCTGCGAAGAAAAACGAGTTCGGTGCTCGCCTTCGCAATGTGCCCTCTTCGCCCCGCAAGATGCGCTATGTCGTTGACATGATCCGCGGCGTAGAAGTGTTCAAAGCCCTCGGTATATTGAAGTTCTCTAATAAGGAAGCAGCTCGCAAGGTCGAAAAACTCCTCCGCTCTGCTATCGCTAACTGGGAACAAAAAAATGAGAGCAAAGCCGAAGCCGGCCAACTCTATGTTAAAACCGTGTTCGTTGACGCAGCTCCGATGCTCAAACGTATGCGCCCCGCTCCCCAAGGTCGCGGTTACCGCATCCGTAAGCGCTCTAACCACGTCACTATCCTGATCGATACTATCAATAAAAACGACTAAGCAAGATGGGACAGAAAGTTAATCCAATTAGCAACCGCCTGGGTGTCATCCGCGGATGGGACTCTAACTGGTATGGCGGTAAAAAATACGGCAAAACCCTCCTCGAGGACTCTAAGATCCGTAAATATCTCCGCACTCGTCTTGCCAATGCAAGCGTTTCAAAGATCATCATCGAACGTACTCTGAAGATGGCTACTATCACCATCGCTACTTCTCGCCCCGGTATGATCATCGGTAAGGGTGGTAAGGATGTTGATGCTCTCAAAGAGGAACTCAAGAAAGTGACCGATAAGGATATTCAAATTAATATCCACGAGATTAAGCGCCCCGAACTCGACGCTGAAATCGTAGCCGCTAACATCGCTCGCCAGATCGAAAACAAGGTGGCTTATCGTCGCGCTGTCAAAATGGCTGTCGCCAGCACCATGAGAATGGGCGCTGAAGGCGTTAAGGTTCAGGTCAGCGGCCGTCTTAACGGCGCCGAAATGGCCCGCTCTGAAATGTTCAAGGAAGGTCGTACTCCTCTCCATACTCTCCGCGCGGATATCGACTACGCTCTCGTTGAGGCGCACACTAAAGTCGGTGTCGTTGGTATCAAAGTGTGGATCTGCCGTGGCGAAATCTATGGCAAAAAGGAACTTACTCCTACTTACGTGGCAGGTCAGAAAGAACCCGGACGTCCCCAAAACGGCGGTCGTAAGGGTGGTTTCCGTAATAAAAAAAATAACAACCGTTAATTTCAGCTCGTAGAATATGTTACAACCTAAGAAAACAAGATTCCGCCGTTCGCAGAAAGGCCGCATGAAAGGTGAGGCTCAGAGAGGCAACCAGCTGGCTTTCGGTTCGTTCGGTATCAAAACTCTCGATTCCAAGTGGATCACCGGCCGCCAGATCGAGGCCGCTCGTGTCGCTGTAACTCGTTACATGCAACGTCAAGGTCAAATCTGGATCCGTATCTTCCCCGACAAACCTATCACCAAGAAGCCTGCCGAAGTCCGTATGGGTAAAGGTAAAGGTAACCCCGAAGGTTTCGTCGCTCCTGTTACTCCCGGTCGTATCCTCATCGAGGTTGATGGCGTGCCTTATGATGTGGCTAAAGAGGCTCTCCGTCTCGCCGCACAGAAGCTCCCCGTACTCACCAAGTTCGTGGTGCGTCGTGACTATGATCCTACTCAGAACGTCTAAAAACTCTAAATCTCTGAAAAAATTATAGTGATTTTGAATTTTTTTTTCGATCTTACACAATAATTAGGGAATTTTTCGGTTACACATACGGGAGGCATTCGTAATGTGCCTCCCGCATGGGGCCGAATTAGGCCCATTTCGTGTATGTCGTTTGATCTTTTCTGATCACTCTAACTAATTTTTTTTATAAATGAAAAAGGAAGAAATCAAGGAATTAAGCATTCAAGAGTTGCGCGCCCAAATAGAGGTCGCAGAGAAGGCTTATCGTGAATTGAAAGTAGCGCACGCGATTACTCCCTCGGACAATCCCGCCAAGATCACCGCTGATCGTCGCGATATCGCCCGTCTGAAGACTGTGTTGCGCCAAAAGGAAATCGCCGCCCAGGAGGTTTCTAAGTAATTAACACCCTAAATCTTATCAGAAAGAAATGGAAGAAATCAAAAGAAATCTGAGAAAAGAGAGAATCGGGGTCGTTTCAAGCAACAAGTGCGATAAAACCATCACGGTCGAAATCAAATGGAAGGAGAAACACCCGATCTACGGTAAATTTGTGAATAAGACTAAGAAGTATCACGCTCACGACGAAAATAATGAGTGCTCCGTCGGTGATACAGTGCGTCTCATGGAGACTCGTCCCCTGAGCAAAACCAAAAGATGGAGACTCGTAGAAATCATCGAAAAAGTTAAGTAATCATGATACAGACAGAATCACGTTTAACAGTTGCCGACAACTCCGGTGCTAAGGAAGTCCTCTGCATCCACGTGCTCGGCGGTACCGGCCGTCGCTATGCCGGCGTCGGTGATATCATCGTCGTTACAGTCAAAAGCACTATACCATCTTCTGATGTGAAGAAAGGAACCGTCTCTAAAGCTGTAGTCGTTCGTACTAAAAAGGAAATCCGCCGCCCCGATGGTAGCTATATCCGTTTCGACGACAACGCTTGCGTACTCCTTAATAACGCCGGCGAAATCCGCGGCACCCGTATCTTTGGCCCCGTGGCTCGCGAACTCCGCGCCACTAACATGAAGATCGTGTCCCTCGCCCCCGAAGTGCTCTAATCAACTTTTCTTATCATCTTAGACTAATCTTATTTACAATGGCAAAATTGCATATTAAGAAAGGAGATACCGTCTACGTCAATGCCGGCGATGATAAAGGCAAGACTGGACGCGTCCTCGAAGTGCTGGTCAAAAAGAACCGCGCTGTTGTCGAGGGTATCAATTTCGTCTCCAAAAGCACAAAGCCCTCTGCCAAGCATCCTCAAGGTGGTATCATCAAGATCGAGGCACCGGTGCATATTTCTAACCTTAATGTGGTGGACCCTAAATCAGGTAAACCCACCCGTATCGGCCGCCGTCTTAACGAAAACGGTAAGTCTGTACGTTACGCTAAAAAATCAGGAGAGGAGATCAAATAATGGCTGAAACTACACTCTCAAAAGTTTATAAGGAGAAAATCGTAGCTGAACTCACCAAGGAGTTCAATTATACCACTCCTATGCAGGTCCCCCGCCTGACTAAAATCGTGATTAATCAAGGTCTCGGTAGCGCTACTCAAGATAAAAAGGTCATCGAAACCGCTATCAATGAGATTACCGCTATTACCGGTCAGAAGGCTGTCCCCACACTCTCACGTAAGGACATCTCTAACTTCAAGCTGCGTAAGAAAATGCCTATCGGCGTGATGGTAACACTCCGCCGTGAGAGAATGTATGAGTTCCTCGAGCGTCTCGTTCGCGTTGCTCTCCCCCGTATCCGCGACTTCAAGGGTATCAACTCTAAGCTCGACGGCCGCGGAAACTATACTCTCGGCATCACTGAGCAAATCATCTTCCCCGAGATCAATATCGACAATGTGCCTAAGCTCCAAGGTATGAACATCACTTTCGTGACTACTGCCAACACTGACGAAGAGGGCTTCGCATTGCTCAAAAAGTTCGGATTACCGTTTAAACACGAAAATTAAGAATTATGGCAAAAGAATCAATGAAAGCCCGTGAGGTGAAGCGCCAAAAACTCGTGGCTAAATATGCTGCTAAAAAGGCTGCGCTCAAGAAAGCCGCACTCGCTGACGCTGATGGCAATATCGACTACGATGCGCTCACAAAGCTCCAAAAGCTCCCCAAAAACGCTTCTCGTGTCCGCCTTCACAACCGCTGCGAGATCACAGGCCGCCCCAAGGGATATATGCGCCAGTTCGGCATCTCAAGAATCCAATTCCGCGAGATGGCTTCTGCCGGCCTGATTCCCGGTGTCAAAAAAGCCAGTTGGTGATTCTTATCACCGACTGCCTTTCTGACTCGGAGCAGTCGTAAGCGCTATCTGCGCTTCACACTCTTTTCACTCGATATTTTTAGTGAGTTTTAAATATTGTTCAGTATTTCTGAATCAATTTAATCAATTCAAACAAATGACAGATCCAATTGCAGATTATCTGACAAGACTTAGGAACGCTATCATGGCCGGCCACCGCGTCGTGGAGGTTCCAACGTCTAAAATGAAAAGGGAAATCACTAAGATCCTTTTCGATCAGGGCTACATCCTCAACTACAAGTTCGTGGAAAATGAAGGCCCTAAAGGCACTATCAAGATTGCCTTAAAGTATGATCCGGTTGACAAGGTGTGCGCTATCAAGAATTTGCACCGCATCTCTCGTCCCGGTTTGCGCCAGTACACCGGCTATAAGGACATGCCCCGCGTGCTCAACGGCCTTGGCATCGCTATCCTCTCTACTTCACAGGGTGTGATGACCAATAAGGAGGCTAAAGAACGCAAGATCGGCGGCGAAGTATTGTGTTACGTTTATTAATAGGAGGAAGGTATTATGTCAAGAATTGGTAAATTACCCATCGCTATACCTGCCGGCGTAACTGTACAGGTCAAGGACAACGTCGTTTCTGTTAAAGGTCCTAAAGGTGAACTCTCTCAGGAAATCAATCCCGATATCAACGTTGCTATCGAAGATGGCCATGTTGTCGTAACTCGCCCCGACGATGAGCGTCAACATCGCGCTATGCATGGTCTATACCGTGCCCTTATCCACAATATGGTAGTCGGCGTCTCTACAGGCTATAAGAAGGAACTCGAACTCGTAGGTGTCGGCTATCGCGCCACTTCTACAGGTCAAGTCCTCGAACTCGCCCTCGGATATTCGCACGCTATCTATATCAAACTCCCTAAGGAGATCAAGGTCGAAGCTAAAACCGAACGTAACAAAAACCCGCTCATCATCATCGAAAGTAGCGATAAGCAACTCCTCGGTCAAGTATGCGCTAAAATCCGTTCGCTCCGCAAGCCTGAACCTTACAAGGGCAAGGGTATTAAGTTTGTCGGCGAAGTTATCCGCCGCAAGTCTGGTAAGTCGGCTAACGCCAAATAAAAATTAGCATAATTATGGTATCTAAGATAGCAAGAAGAAATAAAATCAAAACCCGCATCCGCGGAAAAATCTCCGGTACACCTCAGCGCCCCCGTATGAGCGTCTTCCGCTCTAACAAGGCTATTTATGTGCAGGTGATCGACGACCTCGCAGGTAATACTCTCGTTGCTGCTTCTTCCAAGGGTCTCGAAGGAGGTTCTAAAGTCGAAATCGCCGCCAAGGTTGGCGAGGAAATCGCTAAAAAAGCCGTCGAAAAAGGTATCTCTGAGGTCGTCTTCGACCGTAACGGTTATCTCTATCACGGACGTGTTAAATCATTGGCCGACGCAGCCCGCAAGGGTGGTCTTAAATTTTAATAAGCATCATGGCAAAGAACAATAAAGTAAAGACTACGAATGATCTTGAACTCCAAGATCGCCTTGTGGCTATCAACCGCGTTACTAAGGTAACTAAGGGTGGACGTGCTTTCAGTTTCGCTGCTATCGTCGTCGTAGGTAATGGCGACGGAATCATCGGCTGGGGCCTCGGCAAGGCGAATGAAGTCACCGCAGCTATCGCTAAAGGTGTTGAAACTGCTAAGAAAAATCTTATCAAAGTCCCCGTGCACAATGGCACTATCCCTCACGAAGTGTCCGCTAAGTTCGGCGGTTCTCGTATCTTCCTCAAGCCCGCTTCCGAGGGTACCGGTGTGAAGGCCGGTGGCGCTATGCGTGCCGTGCTCGAAAGCATCGGCGTTAAGGACGTCCTCGCTAAGTCTAAAGGTTCTTCAAACCCCCATAACCTTGTGAAGGCTACTATCGCTGCTCTCGATGAGCTCCGTAGCCCGGCTATGGTCGCTCAAAACCGTGGCATTAGCGTAGAAAAAGTGTTTAACGGTAAATAAGATTTATCATGGCTAAGATTCAAATCACTCAAGTTAAAAGCCGTATCAACGCCCCGAAAGTCCAAAAGGCTACTCTCGATGCGCTCGGCATTCACAAAATGAACCATTCCGTGGTGAAGGAGGATACCCCCGACATCCTCGGTATGGTCAAGAGAGTTCACCATTTAGTGAAAGTGACTAAACTCTAAAGATTCAAAAAAACAATGGAATTACATAATCTAAAACCTGCCGTTGGCAGCAACAAGAAATGCAAGAGAATCGGCCGTGGCACCGGCTCCGGTTACGGCGGTACTTCTACTCGCGGTCATAAGGGTGCTAAGTCTCGCTCCGGCTATTCTCACAAGATCGGTTTCGAAGGTGGTCAGATGCCACTCCAACGTCGTGTCCCCAAATTCGGCTTCAAGAACCTCAATCGCGTCGAATATAAGGCTATCAACCTCGATGCTCTCGAAGTCCTCGCTGCCAATGGTGTAACCAAGATCTCTGTTGACGTCCTCCGCCAGGCAGGTCTCGTCTCTAAAAATGCTTTGGTGAAAATCCTCGGTAATGGCGCTATCAGCCACGCCGTTGAGGTCGAAGCCAACGCTTTCTCCAAATCCGCTGAAGCTGCTATCACTGCTGCCGGTGGTTCTGTAGTTAAAAAATAAACTATCATATAATGGGATTTATTAAAACAATCAAAAATATCTGGAGCATCGAAGATCTCCGCAAGCGCATCGGCATTACGTTGCTGCTCGTGATCATCTATCGCTTCGGATGTTACGTAGTCCTGCCGGGAATCAACCCTGAGGCTCTGCAAGCCATGAAGAATTTTACTTCTGATGGCCTTATGCAGCTCCTCGATATGTTCTCGGGTGGCGCATTCTCTCAAGCTTCTATCTTCGCACTCGGTATCATGCCCTACATTACTGCTTCCATCGTGATCCAGCTCCTCGGCATGGTGCTCCCCGCATTCCAGAAAATGCAACGCGAAGGTGAGAGCGGAAGAATGAAGCTCAATCAGTATACTCGCTATCTCACCGTGGCTATCCTCTTGCTTCAAGGTCCCGCTTACCTTATGAACCTGAAGTATCAGATCCAAGCCGCCGGCGGACATGTCGAGTTGGGATTCTGGACTATCGTTTTCATGACTATTGTTTTAGCTGCCGGCTCTATGTTCATCATGTGGCTCGGTGAGCGAATCGACCAAAAGGGTGTCGGCAACGGTATCTCGTTCATCATCCTTATCGGTATCATCGCGCGTCTCCCCGAAGCTTTCGTTCAAGAGTTTACCGGCCGCTTTATGAACTCCCAAGATGGTGGTCTCGTTCTGTTCCTCGTCGAAATCCTTATCCTTCTGGCTGTAATCGCCGGCGCTGTGCTCCTCGTTCAGGGTACTCGCAACGTGCCTGTGCAGTATGCCAAGAAGGTGGTCGGCAATAAGCAATATGGTGGCGCTCGCCAGTTCATCCCCCTCAAGGTGAATGCAGCCGGTGTGATGCCTATCATCTTCGCCCAAGCCATCATGTTTATCCCTATCACTCTGATTGGCTTTAAGCAGACTCAGACCGGGTTCTTCGGCGCTCTCACAGATATGTATGGTTTCTGGTACAATTTCATCTATTTCTTGATGATCGTGGCCTTTACCTACTTCTATACCGCCATCACCGTTCGTCCTGCTCAGATGGCAGAGGATATGAAACGCAACAATGGCTTCATCCCAGGCATCAAGCCCGGTAAGCCTACTGTCGATTATCTCGACTCTATCATGTCGCGTATCACTCTCCCCGGTTCGATCTTCCTCGGTATCGTGGCTATCCTCCCCGCTATCGCTCATGTTTGCGGCTTGAATCGTAGCTTCGCCTCTTTCTTCGGCGGAACTTCGCTCCTCATCCTCGTCGGTGTCATCCTCGACACCCTCCGCATCGTCGAAGGTCATCTTATCATGCATAAGTATGACGGCTTGATGAAACATGGTCGCATCAAGGGTCGCTCTTCGGGCGGCGCATTCTAATGTAAAGTCGCTGTTAAGATGATTTTTATTAAGACTCCTGAAGAGATTGTCAAAGTGCGCCAGGCTTGTGAACTCACAAGCCGCACACTTGCCGAGGTGGCGAAGTGGATCGCCCCGGGCGTGACAACTCTCAAACTCGATACTATCGCAAGAGAGTTTATCCTCGATAACGGGGGTAAACCCGCTTGCCTTGGTTATCATGGCTTCCCCGGCACTCTCTGCATCGAGGTGAACGAAACTGTGGTTCATGGATTCCCCTCTGACTATGCTCTCCGTGATGGCGATATCGTCGGAACTGACTGCGTCGTCGAACTCAATGGTTTCCATGGCGACAGCTGCTTTACTTTCACTGTAGGTGAGGTCGACCCTAAGACTCTTAACCTTCTCAAGGTGACTCGCGAGTCGCTCTATAAGGGTATCGCTGCTGCTAAAGCCGGTAAACGTGTAGGCGATATCTCCAATGCCGTACAAACATATTGCGAACACCATGGTTATAACGTGGTCCGCGAGATGTGCGGTCATGGCATCGGAAAGTCTATGCACGAAGATCCCGAGGTGCCTAACTATGGTCGCCGTGGCATCGGTCCGGTACTCAAACCCGGTATGTGCATCGCCATCGAGCCGATGATCAATCTCGGCAGCAAAAACATCGTGATAGAACGCAATGGCTGGGAGTGTCGCACACGCGACCGCAAACCCTCCGCTCATTTCGAGCACACTGTTGTCATCACCGATGATATGCCTGAGATCCTGACTTCGTTCGACGAAATCGACCGCAATATCGCCCTCAGTCTTGGTAAATAATCTCTATACATTACTACAACAACATTATTATGGCCAAACAAAGCGCAATCGAACAGGATGGTGTAATTCTCGAAGCATTGTCCAATGCAATGTTCAAAGTGCAACTCGAGAATGGACATGAGATCACTGCCCATATCTCCGGCAAAATGAGAATGCACTATATTAAGATCCTACCCGGCGACAAGGTTAAGGTCGAAATGAGCCCTTACGACTTGAGCAAAGGAAGGATTTCATTCAGATACAAATAAAAATAAAACCCGATATGAAAGTTAGAGCATCAGTTAAAAAGCGTACTCCCGACAGCAAAATCGTTCGCCGTAAGGGAAGATTATACGTTATCAACAAGAAAAATCCAAAACTTAAACAACGTCAAGGATAATTTTATTACCTTTGCACAAAATATCTAAATAGCAATATGGCAGTAAGAATTGTCGGCGTAGATTTGCCGCAAAATAAAAGAGGAGAGGTTGCGTTGACCTATATCTTCGGAATAGGCCGCAGTGCCTCAAAGACCATTCTCGACAAAGCGGGCGTGGACTACGACATCAAAGTGAAAGACTGGACCGATGCACAGGCAGCTGCCGTGCGCGAAGTAATCCAGCGTGAATATAAGGTGGAGGGTGATCTCCGCACTGAGATCCAGCTCAACATCAAGCGCCTTATGGATATCGGTTGCTACCGTGGTATCCGTCACCGTCTCGGCCTCCCCGTTCGCGGTCAGAGCACTAAGAATAATGCTCGCACTCGCAAGGGTCGCAAGAAAACAGTCGCTAACAAGAAGAAAGCTACTAAATAATATCATTAAAGTATGGCAAAAAAGACAGTCGCAGCTAAGAAGAGAAATGTTAAGGTGGGCGCCGCTGGTCAGCTCCACGTGCATAGCTCTTTCAACAACATCATCGTGTGTCTCGCCAATGAAGAGGGTCAAGTTATCTCTTGGTCTTCTGCAGGCAAAATGGGCTTCAGAGGCTCTAAGAAGAACACCCCTTACGCAGCCCAGATGGCAGCGCAGGATTGCGCCAAGGTCGCTTTCGACCTCGGTCTTCGTAAAGTGAAAGCTTACGTTAAGGGTCCCGGCAACGGTCGCGAGGCCGCTATCCGTTTCGTTCACCAAAGTGGCATCGAGGTAACTGAGATCATCGACGTTACTCCGCTCCCCCACAATGGTTGTCGTCCTCCCAAGAGAAGAAGAGTCTAATCGAAAATTTTTAACGTTTCACTCAGATTATTCTGATTCAATCCCCATAGCCCTGCTCTGAATGCGAATTGACTGTCATACTATCTTTCTCTCGACGGTCGCGGCTGCGCTAAGGAGCTCCGCTCAAGGATGAGCTAAATTGTAAACATAATGGCAAGATACACAGGTCCAAAAACAAAAATCGCGCGCAAATTCGGCGAGCCTATTTATGGCGAGGATAAGATTTTCGCAAGAAGAAACTTCCCCCCCGGCCAGCATGGTCAAAATCGCAGAAAGAAAACTTCTGAGTATGGCACTCAGTTGCGCGAAAAACAAAAAGCTAAGTACACTTACGGTGTGCTCGAACGTCAGTTCCGCAATCTCTTTGAGAAGGCTGAACGCACTAAAGGTATTACAGGTGAGGTGCTCCTCCAGCTCCTCGAAAGCCGCCTCGATAACATCGTATATCGCCTCGGCCTCGCTCCTACTCGCCCCGCTGCGCGCCAGCTCGTGCTCCACAAGCACATCTGCGTTAACGGTAAGTGCGTAAATATCCCCTCTTTCAGAGTTATGCCCGGTGATGTCGTTACCGTTCGCGAAAAATCCAAGTCGCTCGAGGTTATCGCTGACTCTGTTGCCGGCTTCAACCACAGCAAGTATCCCTGGATCGAATGGGACGAGTCTATCAAGGGTGGTAAGTTCCTCCACCTCCCTCAACGCGAGGATATCCCCGAGACCATCAAGGAGCAACTCATCGTCGAGCTCTATTCTAAATAATAATACCTAAGATTCCCATGCCTATTTTAGCATTTCAAAAACCCGATAAGGTCATCATGCTCGAGGACAATAATTCGTTCGCTAAGTTCGAATTCCGACCCCTCGAACCCGGTTATGGCCAGACAATCGGTAATGCACTCAGACGCATCCTGCTCTCTTCGCTGGGTGGCTTTGCTATTAACTCCATCCGTATTAACGGTGTCGCGCATGAATTGGATACTATCCCCGGGGTCAAGGAAGATGTAACAAACATCATCCTTAACCTCAAGCAGATCCGTTTCAAGCAACTCACCGAAGACCACGTCGCAGAGTCTGCCGTCGTTAAGGTCGAAGGTACGGAGGTCTTTACGGCTGGTGACTTAGGTAAGGTGCTCTCCGGTTTTCAGGTCCTTAACCCCGAACTCGAGATTTGCCACCTCGATCCCAATTTCGGCTTCGAGTTGGAATATTCTATCAACAAAGGTCGCGGTTGGGTTCCCGCTGACGAGAATAGAGAACTCCTCACCCAGGCCGGTGCAAGCGCAGACACTATTGCTATCGACTCTATCTATACTCCTATCAAGAATGTTAGATATGCTGTCGAAAACTTCCGTGTCGAGCAGAAAACCGACTACGAAAAGCTCATTATTGAGGTTACTACCGATGGCTCTATCCTCCCTAAGGATGCTCTCCAAGAGGCCGCAAAGATTCTTATCCAGCATTTCATGATGTTCAGCGATGAGAAGATTGCACTCGAGATCCCCAAAGAGGATGCTTCCGAAGAATTTGATGAGGAAGTGCTCCACATGCGCCAACTCCTCAAGCAGAAACTCTCTGACATGGACCTCTCTGTCCGTGCTCTCAACTGTTTGAAGAGCGCTGAAGTGGAAACACTCGCCGAACTCGTCGTGTTCAATAAGAATGACCTTCTTAAGTTCCGTAATTTCGGTAAAAAGTCACTCTCCGAACTCGATGACCTCCTCGAAAAACTCAACCTTTCCTTCGGAATGGATATTTCTAAATATAAATTAGATAAAGAATAATTCGCACAATGAGACATAATAAAAAATTCAATCATCTTAGCCGCAAGAAGGGTCACCGCGACGCCCTCTTGGCTAACTTGACTATCTCTCTTATCGAGCATAAGAGAATCTTTACCACCTTGGCTAAGGCTAAAGCGTTGCGCGTTTATTGCGAGCCCATCATCACTCGCTGCAAGAAGGATGATATGCTCAATCGCCGCGTTGTCTTCTCTTATCTCCAGAACAAAGAGGCTGTCAAGGAACTTTTCGGTGTTATAGCCGACAAGGTGGCTAACCGCCCCGGTGGTTATCTCCGTATCATCAAGACCGGCAATCGCCTCGGTGATAACGCTGAGATGGCTATGATCGAGTTCGTTGACTTCAACGAGGCTGCCCTCGCTTCTGCCGAGCCCAAGAAGGCTACTCGCCGCACTCGCCGCTCTAAGAAGTCTGCTCCCAAGGCTGAGGCTCCCGCTGTTGAGGCTGCTGAGGTTAACGAGGCTACTGAGGCTCCCGCTGCTGAGTAATCTCCCTTACGAGAATACCTCATATCAAAAAAGTGCTTGCGACAACGTCGTAAGCACTTTTTTTTAAGCCATTTTAAGTCCCCCCGATTGCGCGATGTAGATCCGTCTATGGCAAAGCCGCTTGCGGCGACCCCCGCCGATAGCCCACCTCCGGCGTTAAAACTTAAAAGGGAAAGAACCCCATTTTAAGCACTTTTTTTAAGCCCTTTTAAGCCATTTATTAAGCCTCTTTGGATGTGTGATCGCATCGTAGTGTCGACAGGTAGTCGAAGAGGTTCTCTTCGGCTTCAAGCCCCATCTTCTTGCGAAGCCTGTTGCGAGCCGATTCTACACTCCTTACCTCGCGATATGTCATCGTCGCGATATCTTTCGTGCTCAAACCCATAGAGATTAAGGCGCAGAGTCGTCGATCTTTCGCCGTGAGTCCCGGATGTAATGAATCCAATCGACTGTAGAATGATGGATGAACCTTCTCAAAGTAGTATTTGAATTCTTCCCATTGTGAGTTTGATTTCAATCCCGTGATTTGCGCTAACAGTGTGCGTAGTCTCTCCTGCATGTTCTTGTCGCGTGGAGATACTTCCAATAGCAATTTCTTAATCTCGGTCGACATCTCTTCCAGTTGCTCATTCTTGGTGATTCGCTCCAAGGTGATGCTCGCCAATTTCTGCATGTGCTCGTCGAGATCCTCTTTCATGCGCGCTTTTTCCTCTTTCTGCTCGATCAGCTCTTGTTCTTGCTGTCCGGCATATTCGGCAAGTGACTCGGCGCGTGAAGTGATCTTTCGCTTCCATGTCAGTGCAAGGTGTCCCGATAAGACTATCAGCAATACCGACAGAAGGCCGATGGCTATCGACAATGCTATCGTCTTCCGCTCACTCTCTTCGCGCTTCGCTTTATCTTCTTCGCGCTCGATATTATAGATGTTGTTTGCCTGCTCGAGTCGTATAGAGTTCTCTCGATTATAGATCGAATCAAGGATTGAATTGATCTGTCGCTCTATATCGTAGGCCTCTGTCGTGCGTCCTGATGACGCCAGAAGTTCACTCTTCTTCTCCAAAAATTTGATCTGTGAGCGTAGCATATTGCCCGACGAGGCTATCTCTTCTGCCTCTCGCTCGTATCGTTTCATCATCTCTACATCCCCACGCTTGCCATAATATACCATCAGTTCTGCACATGCATCCATCAACTCCACACGGCTGTTCTCACCCTTCAAGTGCTTGTAGGCATTCTTGAGGTAGGCGAGTCCTAACTCATTCTCCCCTTTCATAATGTGCAACTTCCCGATCAGCGTGTGCATCTTGTAATACTCCTTGGTCTGGCTTTTCTCATTCAGATTTTGGATAGATTTCAGCGTGTAGTCGATCGCTTCGTCTATCTTATTCTCCATCGCCGAAAGCTCGGCAAGATTGGCATATACGATGTAGAGCAATTCCTCCTTCTGCTCCTTCTGAGCCAGGACAAGTGTCTCATTATAATATTTGCGTGCCTCGGCTATTTTGCCATCATTCTTATAGATCTCTCCGATATTATTGAGAAAGTCTGCCCTATAACCACCCTTGATGGCATTGTCGTCGATGCGCAAGCCTCGATTGTAATAATCCTGGCTCAGTGAGTTGAGGCCTACTTCGTTGGTGGCTGCCCCTAATAGCAAGAGACAGAGCGTGTAGAATTTCTTCCCCTCAGGCGAGTTGTCCGGATTCTTATCCATCATCATCAAGCAGGTCTTCAGATAGTCGTATGCCACCAACTGATCTCCCTTGCGAAACATGTGCTGAGCGAATTTTCTCATCTTCGTGTAGGATAGTGAGTCGGACACCGACATATCCGCTTCTGTTAAGGTATATGCCTTCTCCGGATTTTCTTTCGAATATTTGCCTGCAAATTCGATGGCATATTTCCCCATCTCGGAGCACGTGTCGTTCCGACCTTTATCCGCTCCTGCCGTGAGATATATGATTAGTGTTATGGCGATTGTCGCCACTATTGACGTGATAATATATATGAGGGTCTTGCGAGTTATATGCATGGATCTGTCGATTCTTCTTGTTTCGTTACAAATTTAATACTTTCACCCTTACAAATCAAATTTTCAGGCCATTCTCTCTTCTTTTTATAATTCATGTATTTGATAGTGCCTCTATTCAGTTGATGTCTCTATTCTTCTTTTTATACACGTCTCTCTTCTGCTTTCAGACCCTTTGAGATGATTTTTTTACCCTCGCATCCTCTTTTAAAGATGATTTTATCTGCAAAATAAGTAGTTGTAAATAAAATGAATACAAAAAATGCCGTAGTGTTTTAGCATACGGCATGCGCTGTGGTGTAATAATGTGATAGCACTAAATTTGCACCTTCTGTTCCTATTTCATACTTTTGCATCGTTCAATTTAGGACAACATCTGTTCGGTAGATCCGACTTTCCATTTTCTGATTAGATCGAACTCGGATTCCCGGAGGATGAAGTCCTGTTATAGAGGTTCAATTTTGATTTCGATTCTCTGACATAGAATAAATAGTTCTAAACCTTTTGATCATATACTACTAAAAGATTTCCAACATATAATAGATAAATATATTTTTCATAGATTCTTAAATTGATGGAGTTGTTGCCATGTATGGTAGCAACTCTAATTTTTTATTTAGAGCGCGTTCAAGAACGCGCTCTATAACTCCCTATTTTATAAATTCTCTCCCTGCTTTTACAGGATAGGCGAGATGAGGCGTATCACTGACTCTATCGAGCGTTGTATTAATGGACGTCGATGCCAGGTGGTGTAGGTGAGTTTGGTGCAGTGTGCCATATCTTGGAAGAATATCTCGCGCATCTGCTTGTTGACTTCGCGGTCGTAGATCCAGAGATTACATTCGAAGTTGTTCTCGAAGCTGCGGAAGTCGAAGTTGGCAGAGCCGGCGGTCACTATATTGTCGTCGATTATCATCGCCTTGGCATGGAGCATACCGGGGTTGTAGAGATATACTTTGATGCCGGCCTTGAGACATTGGGTCAAGTATGAGAATGAAGCATAGCGCAGGAGATCGGAGTCGCTACGTCGTGGTATCATGATTCTGACATCGATCTTTGAGAGGGATGCCGCCTCGAGGGCATGCATAAGTGCGTCGGTGGGCAGGAAGTAGGGGGTCTGCACATAGATACATTTAGTGGCTGAGGAGATGGCTTTGAGATAGCAGAGTGCGATGTTGTCCCATTGGGAGGTCGGTCCGGAGGTGACTAATTGCATGCCGACATCACTCCTGATTGTTGTCTCGACGAGCTTGGGAAAGTGCATCGGATATGTCTGGTTGCGGAAGTTCCAATCGACCACGTAGGAGAAGAGGAGTGACTGCACGATATCCCCCTCCACGCGGAAGTGGGTGTCGCGCCACACCTTGCCGATATCTCCTTTCACTACATAGCGGTCGGCGATGTTCATACCGCCGATATAGCCTATCTCTTCGTCGATGATCACGATCTTGCGGTGGTTGCGCCAGTTCACCCGGTTGGCAAAATGTGGGAAGGTAACCTTGAAAAAGGGATGTGTCTCTACTCCCCCTTCGCGCATCATCTGAAAGAATTTCTTGCTCGCGCTGAAACTCCCCACATGGTCGTAGATCACCTTGACATCGACTCCCTCTTTGGCCTTGCGTATCAGCAATTCGGCGATGTCTTGACCCAAGTTGTCGTCCATGAAGATGTAATATTGAAGATAGATCGAGCGCCGGGCTTCGTTAAGGTCTTTCTTGAGTGATGCAAATTTCTCTCGCCCGGTCGTGAAGATTTTGATCCGATTGTTAACCGTATAGAATGAGGAGGAGATGTTGCGTGCCAATTTCACCAAGTTGCGTTCCGGCCGGGAGAGATTGAGCGAGTTCAGATCGACTAATTTGGGCGCCATATTGGTGATCATCTTCTGCTTATTCATTCGCGAGATCATGCGCTGGCCCCGCAGACTGCGTCCGAAGAAGATGTAGAACACCAATCCGATGACCGGCAGAAATATCAAGGCAATAATCCAGGATATCGATCGGATCGGATTGCGGTTTTCTTTCAAGATCACCACTATACAGCTGGCGATGGTCAGTATGTATAAGAACATCGTTAATACATATAACCACCAATTTATTTCTTTCATAGTCGGTCGGTTTTAGAGCGCTCTTATGGTTTCTCAGGGTGCTGGCGCAAGTATTCTTCGGCGGTGAATTTCAGCTCTTCATACCAGCTTTCGCCAAAGCGGGCTATCAGCGGCTCTTTGAGAAATTGGTATGCTCGGAGTCCTAATTTTCGACCCAACACTTCTGCCGGGCGGCATATCTTCCAGCGGTGGAGGTTGACCGCCGTAAATCCGTCATATTCTTTGAGCCTTACCGGGTATAGCCGGCATGATATAGGCTTTACCATGTCGATTCGCCCCTCGCGATAGGCTCGCTCCAAGGCACAAAGACACTTCCCTCCCGGGGCATAGCAGGTAAAGACGCAATCGCGACCATCCACGATCTGGGTCACCAAGTCCCCCTCGCAGTCTACGTATGACACTCCCTCCCGGTCGATCATCTCAACAGCGCGAGGCAATAGGTCGCCTCTGACAGAATCCACCACCTCTTCGATGCGTCGCGATTCCTCTTCTGTCACCGGCGCTCCGGCATCTCCCTCGATGCAACATGCTCCCAGGCAGGCATCCAAGTCGCAACAGAAATATCGCTCCACAAGATCGAGCGATACCAGCGTATCTCTTATCTGTAACATTTCTTTTCCGTTTCTTTTCTGTTCTATTTATTCTTTTTCTTGAATCCGAATGCCGATCTTTACTCCATCTGTAGGATGCGATAACTGATCAGTCGGTCGGCACGCGCCCCCGGAGGTCGGAAGTATACGGCGATCCCATATTCGTTGAGGGTCTCATATTTGTCTCCTTCGATGGTCGAGGTGGAAATCTCGCCGGTCTGCCGTGAGCGTGTGACATACTGATAGTTGTATGCCCCCTGCTTCAGTGGCACTTCCGCTACATATCCTCCGACGCGATGGTCGTAGGTCAACTGATTCTCTTTGTCCATACGGTCGTGGGTAAATTCTCCATCCAAGTAGATGTCGTAGGAGGGCAGCTCGGGACATTCCAACAGGAAGTGCACCGTGATGTAGTCTGCCCCGATATCGGAGTCGGTCGAGTTGTATTCTCGCACCAAGAATCTGCCATGTTGGGTCTGATCATAACTATAGCTCGCCGATTGTCGCGGCTCGTCGACTTTGAGCCATACATGGTAGTTGCTCCCCATATATCGCAGGGAGTCTACTCGCATCCCCGGGAAGGAGTTGCTCACCGATTCGAAACGCCGATATTCGTTGCTCGCCCCAAACACCAGGTCGTTTAAATGCTCGTAGATTATCTTGCTCCCCGAAACTCGCAATGGTGTCATGATGCGCCGCTTGGTGGCTTCTCGATCGTTTTGAGTCACATACACGATGATGTCTTGATAGGGGTTGAACTCCCCGATGCCTTGGCAGTCGATCTCAAATGCCAGTTGCTGCCAGTAGGTGTTGTGCCCCATATCGGTGCGTGATGTCACATTCCCTTCGATCCGGGCTATATTCTCGGTGACCTGAAATCGTGTCTGAAGCAATGTCTCTTCAGGCCTCTCCGGATCGTATACTTGCAGCAGGTAGTTGCCTGAGTGCTTTATCTGAAGTTCTTCGTTGGGAAATGCAATCAGATAGTTGACATAGTGCACGAAGGTGGCGGTGGAGTAGGCATAATCTTCGATGCGTACGGAGTTGAATCCCTCCAAGTATTCCGATTCTATCAGACGAGAGGGTTGCCAGTCGGCATCGCAGTGTATCAACCGATATTCCAAGTAACTATTATCTTCGCCGATTTCGTCGAATTTCACAAGGATTCGGTCGTTGGTGCCGAGACGGATCACCGGTGGCGACATGAAGTTATCTTCCACCTCGGTCTTCAGCGTGCGGAAGCGCCGGTCGAAGATGCCTGTAGTGGTATCCACCTCGCTGCGGAGTGTGAAGAGTGTAGCCACTACCATCATATATGTCAAGAACGTTCGTCTCATAATTTTTCAAAATTCAAAATTCCTATCTCCTATCTCCTATCTCCTAATTCTACCATTCTATTGGTGTCATGCCATGCTCGGTCAGGTAGCGGTTGGCTTGCGAGAAGTGGCGGTTGCCGAAGAATCCTCGGTGTGCCGATAGTGGAGAGGGGTGGGGTGAGGTCAGCACCAAGTGCCGGCTACGGTCCACCATTCCACCCTTGCGGATGGCATCCGACCCCCAGAGCAGGAAGACGAGATGATCCCTGCGCTGTGCCAAGAGGCGCACTGCCGCATCGGTAAATATCTCCCAACCCATCCCGGCATGTGACTTCGGCTGATGCTCCCGAACGGTGAGGGTGGCATTGAGCAGTAGTACTCCCTGACGTGCCCAGCGCGATAAATCTCCATTCGCTGGTATTGGCGCTCCGACATCATCATGCACCTCTTTAAGGATGTTGCGTAGCGAAGGGGGAAACATCACCCCGGGATTCACCGAAAAACACAAGCCGTTGGCTTGACCCTCACCATGATAGGGATCCTGGCCGATGATCACCACCTTCGTCTGACTGAATGGCGAGGCATCGAAGGCTGCGAAGATACGTCCCGCTGCCGGATAGATGTGTTGATTCGGATCGCCATATTCCGCTCTGACTCGCTCGGTCAGCGCCTTGAAATATGGCTTCTCGAACTCTTCTGCCAAGACTTCTCCCCATCCCTTTTCGATGCGTACATTCATATTCTGCAACTTTTTTTATCCAATTTTCGCCAAATATAGTGATTATAATCGAAAAAAACATTAAATTTGCACTCCAAATAGCCTTTTTGTGCAGTATTATCATTGTTTAGACAATATTAAGTCGACATAGTTCAATGAATATAATGCTCCTATATTCAATGAACAAAATGTTCCCATAGTTCAATGGATAGAATATCGGATTCCGGTTCCGACGATTGGGGTTCGACTCCCCATGGGAATACAGCGAGGGGATGTATCATAACGATACACCCCCTTTTTTCGTTTTTGTTGGTATCAGTTTTTTGCTGACCTGATATTTTGTTGGGTCGGGTCTTTTTATTTTTCGCGGGCGAGGATTAGCGCGGAGTAGGGGGGTAGGGTCATCTTGCCTCCCTTGGTGGCGCCGAGGTCGCCGGTGGGGGAGATCTTACCCTCTGCTACTACGATCTTCCAGTCTCCCTTCTTGATGTTGACGCTCTGTGACTGACTCGAACCGTTGAACACTACCTTAATCTCTTTCCAACTGTCGCCGTTGGCATTGTTGAGCAGTGAGTAGGAGATCAAATTGGGGGTCTTGGCAGAGTCGATCTTGTCAAATTTCAGGTTCTTAGCGATCTCGGCGGCTGTGGTCATGCGGAATGCCGGATGTGCCTTGCGCAGAGCGGTAAGTCCCTTGTAATATTCGAACTGATCGTGATATTTAGCCTTGTTGCTCCAATCGATGGCATTGATCGAGTCGGGACTATTGTAGGAATTGTGCACTCCCTTCTTGTCGCGGAACACCTCCTCACCGGCAAACATAAAGGGTGTGCCCTGCGAAGTGAAGACGATGGTCTGTGCCAATTTGGCGGCTGCCAACATCGATTGCTCGCTCTCTCCCGCCATCGAGATGCGCAGTTTGTCGGTAAGACAGAGGTCGTCGTGACATGATACATAGTTCACCACCATCTCGGGCGAATCGGCGTATGCGAATTTGGAGTTGTTACCCTTGCTGTAGTCCACCTGCGGATGGCTCGTGGCGGCTACGATACCGATCTTGACGGTCTCCTCCAGTCCCGGTTTGCCGGTGGCAAATCCGCGGTCGGCAGCGTTGGTATAATGTCCCTTCACCGCGTCACGAAGGTCGTCGGAGAAGACGGCGATATCCTTCATCTTGCTTACATTCTCCTTCAGCGCACGTCGCTCCGGCTGCAGAGGTGAGTCGCCGGCTGTCCATCCCTCGCCATAGACGAAGAGCGAGGGGTTGATCTTCTTGAGCTCTGCCGCCACCTGGGTCATAGTCTCTGTGTCATGGATAGCCATCAGGTCGAAGCGGAAACCATCGATATGATATTCCGTAGCCCAATATTTCACCGAATTGATGATATAATTGCGCATCTGCTGCAGGTCGGAGGCTGTCTCATTGTTACATCCCGAGGCATCGGAATATTTGCCGTCATCCCAGTGACGATGGTAATAGCCGGGGGCGGTGAGCTCGAAATTCGAACCATCCTGCTCGGCAGTGTGATTATAGACCACATCCATGATCACGCCGATGCCGGCATCATGGAGAGCCTTGACCATACGCTTCATCTCGGCGATGCGTGAGGCCGGATCCGACGGATTGGTGGAATAGCCACCCTCGGGTGCATTATAGTTCTGCGGGTCATATCCCCAGTTGTAGGTGTTCATCTGCAGGTTGGCTTCATCCACAGAGTTGTAGTCGTAAGATGGGAGGATATGCACATGGGTTATGCCGAGCTCTCGGAGATGATCGATACCGGTCTTATATCCTTCGGGAGTGGTGGTGCCAGGTTCGGTGAGTGCCAGGAATTTACCCTTGTTGGCAATGCCCGATGAGGGGTGCATCGATACGTCGCGATGGTGCATCTCGTAGATGATAACATCGCTGAAGTTTGCCACCTTCGGACCCTTGTCTTGCCTCCAACCCTCAGGGTCGGTCTTTGCCATATCGATGATAGCGGCACGCTTGCCATTCACACCGACAGCCTTCGCCCATACTCCCGGAGTCTCATCGAGCCACTTGCCGCCACTCTTGACGCGGAAGGTATAGAACTTGCCATAGAGCCTCTCTGCTTTGGTGGCCACCCAGGTGCCGGTTTTGACATCGCGGGTCATGGCGATTGTCTCGCAGGGTGTCCCCGTGGCGCCATTGCTGTAGAGACGTAGTTCTACTGCCTCTGCCTTCGGACTCCACATCCGGAAGTGTGTGCCGCGATTGTCTACGGTAAGTTCAAGATCGCTGCCATCGTAGGTCGGCCAGTCGATGAATTGTGCATCATATTTGCTGTTGGTCTGTGCTTCGGCTTGCGTCGCTACGCCGCATGCCAACATGGCTGCTGCCATAAGAAGTTTTACTCTTGAGTTTAACATTAATTATTAGGTTTTTTTGTTCGTTTTGTTCGCTTGTTTCGATTCTTTAGGTTGTCGTCACTTTGGAGGTCCCTTTCAGGTTGTCAGTGTCAGCACGTCGAGGGTCGCTCGGTATGTTGATGAGATATCTTACACCATCCCGGTAATTCCTGTCAGGCCTCATCGAACTGCATATCAGTAGATAGATCAAACGACACATCAGCAAGCCTCCCAACTGCCTTTGCAACACATTCTGCAAGTCGACAAATTCATCGAATATATCGGTGACCTCTACACCGAGACCTCCACGATTCTCCGGCGACGTGTGAGTCTCCATTATGATCGTCAGAAATGAAGGACAACGCTGCTCTACGCTGATCCCTACATGTTGGTTAGAACTCAACTCACCAAGAAATTTCGTCAAATGTCCCAGCACTATGGTCAGACATTCCACGTCGGCATAAAAGGGAATATCCCCTTCAGGCAGTGAAATTTCCAAGGTCGCTTTGCTTGCCCCATAGCGTAGTCTGTCGCGTAAGATTTCTATCACCTTGCTGATGGTGGTCTCTTCGATGCAGACCTCAAATTCATCACGCCCCACCGAGGAGATATAGAGCAGATCATTCGTTAAGCTCTTGGTCATAAAGAGTGAAAGGTCTTGCCATCCCGCCCTCTTGCGATGCATCCGCTCTTTCCAGCTCGGCACCTCTACCATCTCCCGAGTCGCACCGCTGTCGTCGGCGTATAGAGCCCGGCGCATCACCATTCGCTCGGCATGAATTTTGTCGATCAAATCCCCTATCTGTGCTACATTCTTGCGATATCTCATCCAGTGATAGATCAGAAACACCAGAAGAATGGCGATAATCAGACTCACCACCATCACAAGTGTGGTGATCGCCTGTTCGGTATTAGACTCTATATTACATAAAAATACCATTGCTAATTCAAATTTCTTACAGAATATTCCCTAATCCAACAAATTTTTATCCAACAAAGATAGCAAATTCTCTAATAATACACAAATCCCAACCCATAAACAGTCATAAAAGCACCGGAAAACCGAACAAAATTTTGTCCAACCGAATTTTTATTCCTAAATTTGTTGATTATGAGACGTGTGTTTTTGTTTTTGCTTTTTGTTGTCGGCGCTCTCGCCCGGGTGAATGCTGCCGATTCTGATGACTCGAAGCCTAAGTATATCCCTCAGATCCTCGTGGTCGACAGCGATCAGGAGATCGAGGAGCTGGTGAGTCAGGGTGTCATCATCTGGCATCGTCGTGCCGATATGCTCCTGGCTTGCGTCCCCTACGAACTCTACAACGGTGGCATCATCGCCGCTCCCGGTCATAATCATTCCTCTCCGCTTCCTCCACTCCCTGCCACCCCGACCCTCGACGTGGCAAAATCTCACTACAATGCCGCTATGATCCATAATGGCACCGACCTCCCACGCCCATATACCGGCAGAGGGGTCGTCGTAGGCCTCTGCGACACCGGCATTGACCCGCATCATATCACTTTCCTCGACTCCGAAGGTAATACCCGCGTTAAACGTATCGCCAATTACGACGAACTCAACGGCATCCGGCAGATCCTCGACTCCCCCGAGGAGATCGATGCTTGGACCACCGACAATCCCCAAAAAACTCATGGCACTCATGTCGCCGGAATCATGGCGGGTGGGTATAACGACAATGGCTATGGTGGCCTCGCCCCCGATGCCGATATCGTCGTCACTTCCTGCCATCTTTATGACGCCGCCATCCTCTCGGCATGCGAGGATATCATAGAATATGCCCGCTCTGTCGGCCGCCCGGCGGTGATCAACCTCTCTTTGGGCAGTTACAATGGTCCTCACGACGGTTCTTCTCTCTTCTGCCGATATATCAAACTCCTCGGCGAAGAGGCAATCATCTGCATGGCTGCCGGCAATGAGGGTGATGATGATAATTCTTATCGCATCACCTTCAGCGACACCGAACCCCTATGGCGAGTCCAACTCCATTCCGGCGATTGGGCTCAGTTTGACATGGTCGGTATCACCGATGCCTGGAGTTCCGATCACCGACCTGTCGGCCTCCGCCTCCTGATCCTCGATGGCAATAACGCCCACCTCGTATATCGTTCTGACTTGATTACCCTTCAAGAGGGGAAAGACTCTTTCGACACTTCGATCTCTTCGTTCAATAACCTTGACTTCGGTAAGTATTTCAGCGGCACGGTCTCTTTCTCCGGCCGGGTGAGCGAACTCAATGGCAGATGGGTCTCCGAAGTGCAGTATGTCACTCACACTCAGGAGGCTGCCTCCGGTAGCCACGGCTTGTGGGCACGCTATACTCTCGGCTTAGAGTTCGTCGGCGAGTATGGCACCCATGCCGATATCACCTGCGACGGATCCCGCTCCCGATTCGTGACCTGGCCTCAAGAATTTCCTCCCAATTCTTCCCTCTCTGTCAGCGATATAGCCACCGGCGAAAATGTAATCTGTGTCGGTATGTACAATAACCGCAAAACCGCCCCCAATATCTACGGTGGCGAGTACACATTCGACTTTGACCCCCTCGAGGTCAACGACGGGTCGGGTTATGCAACTCTGATCGATGGTCGTGTGCTCCCCCACACCGTGGCTCCCGGTGCCGGCATCATCTCGGCATGCAACCGCTATTTCGTCAAAAATAATCCGGAGACTCTTCCCGATGTCACCGGCAAGCTCGACATCGCCGGCAAGTCTTATTATTATAGCCACAATTCCGGTACGTCGATGTCGACACCCTATCTCGCCGGAGTTGTCGCCACCTGGCTCGAGGCTGACCCCACTCTCGGCGTGAATGACGTCTTGGATATCATCGCTCGCACCAACACCCACCAATATCCCGACCCTCAGAATCCTCGACATGGTCAGGGATGGTTCCAACCCTACAATGGTATCCGCCAAGTACTCGGTCTCGGAAATATGGCAGGCGTAACCGATGCCGCCGATATTCGAGCCATCGTTGGCTCTCAAGATGTCGAAATCTTCAATCCGGGTGGCGAACCCCTCGACATCTCGATCTATACCTCTCAAGGGGTGATGGCGCTTCACCGCTCAGGCGTTGACAGCACGAACCCACACGTCGACATAACCGACCTCGACGCCGGACTATATATCCTCGACATCCGCTCCCCACGCAGTGATTACCGCTCTAAGTTTATCCGTTAACCGGCTATCTTACGACTTGTCGTTAGGGTGGGGGAGTAGTGCCCCGGGGTGCAGGGCTTTGAAAGCGCGGAGTTGTGCCTGCGTCTGTGCGGCAAATCTTTCCATCATCTCCGCTGTGGCGTTGATGTGGCGATGGTTGACTCGCTTCATAAGTGCATTCCCCTCTTTGAGATAGCATTTGCCGGCCTCATCGAGATAGGTCTCTACGAATCGCTCCCAGATATATTCCACTCCCTGCTCGTTGGGGTGCACCAAGTCGCCGGCATAGAAGCGATAGTCGCGAAGATCATCCAGCATGATCTCGTATGCCGGAAAGTAGTAGCATCCCTCTTCGCGGCAGAGCCGCTCGACGGCAAGCCGCAACGTCGCCTTCGAGAGTGTATTCTCGCTCAGTCCATCGCGGATATGCCTCACCGGACTCACGGTAAAAATCAGCCGCAAACCGGGATATCTCTCCTTAAGCCGGGCTATCAACTCGAGCCAGGGCATGGTGATCTCTTCGATCTCGATGCGGCGGCGGGTGAAGAGGGCGGCGGGCTGCTTGTGGCAGTTGGCGACTACCATATTCCTCCCATTCAGAAAGTAACAATAGGCAGTGCCGAAGGTGATGCAGATGGTCTTGCCCTGCTCCGCTACATTGCGTACACGTTTCGCTATCCGGCGAAACCGGTCGACACACTCTTCGACCCCGGTCGCCGAGTAGGTGGTGTCTCCCATCCAGGAGTGGATCATCCCTCCCCCTTCGAAGAGTGTCGTGGCAAATGCCTCGGCAGGATGTTCGCTCAGCAGCGCCATCCTAAACCACTCCGCAATTGATAGCGGATTGTAGAGCACGCCCGACGAATTGTCGGCATCCCACAGACATTCTCGCATCCTTTTGCCCATGTTGTCGGCAAAGCATGACCCTACCATCAGGATCGGCTCTTCCGGCGATAAGGTCAGTTCGCTCGTGGGTATCTCTATTTCGGTTCTGAATTTCACGTTTGTATCCTTTTATGGTTGTAGTTTTTATTCTCCTTCTTCTCTGAAATTTTCACTCTTGGGTTATATCGCTACAAAAATAATGCTTTTTTTGCTCGTTTCATTTCCAAATGTTAAGTTTTTTTGCGAACTTTGCTATTATCACATTTTTAGAGGCAGTAAACCTCTATCCCTACCCCTTAACCTAAACATATAATCCTATATGAAAAAGTTAACATCTATTGCTCTCTCTTTAGTGGCAGGTGCCTCTTCCATGTTTGGCACCTCTCAGCCTAAGGATCACCTCTCGGTAGAGCCACCCTGCTGGTGGGTCGGTATGGCGTGCGACACGCTGCAACTCACTCTGAACGCCCCCGGCATCTCGGCCGCTGAGTTCTCTCTCGATTATCCCGGCGTCTCCATCTCGGAGCAGGTGATCCCCGATTCTCCCAATTATAAGTTCCTCTACCTTGTTATCTCTCGGGATGCTCAACCCGGTACGCTGAAGTTCGATTATCGGCTCAATGGCAAGAAGCGTAGTTTCAAATATGAACTCAAGGGACGCGATCGTGCCGCCACTGATTATCACGGCTTCGATGCCGGCGATGTGCTCTATCTTGTTATGCCCGACCGATTCGCCAAGGGTCTCGACGATAAGGATATTGACCTCAAGGGGATGGATTATCCCGTAACGGCTGACCGCTCCAACCCTAATGGTCGACATGGCGGCGATATGCGCGGCTTGCGCCATCATCTCGATTATATCGATTCGCTCGGCGTGACTGCCATCTGGGTTTGCCCCGTGCTCGAAAATGATATGCCGGGTGGCAGCTATCATGGTTATGCCACCACCGATTATTATCGCATCGACCCTCGCTTCGGTTCCAACGATGAGTGGTGTGCTCTGATTCGCGACGCACATGCCCGCGGCCTTAAAGTCGTGATGGATATGATCTTCAACCATTCCGGCTCCAACCATCCCTGGATGAAGGATGCTCCCTATCACGATTGGTTCAACCATCCCGAGGGTGATAACCTTACCAATTTCCGACTTACCACTGTCCATGACCCTTACGTGTCGGATTATGACCTCGATCATACCGTCAATGGCTGGTTCGTATCAGCCATGCCCGACCTCAATCAGCGCAATCCCCACCTGATGAAGTATCTGATACAGAACTCTATATGGTGGATCGAGTCTTCCAAGATCGATGGTATCCGCATGGATACTTATCCATACGCCGATATGCGTGGAATGGCTTCTTGGGCTGAGGCTGTAATGAAGGAGTATCCCAATTTTAATATCGTCGGCGAGTGCTGGTATGGCAATGAGGCAGGCTCCGCATTCTGGCAGAGTGGCAGCAAGATCAATCCTGTCGATACCCACCTCCCCACGGTGATGGATTTCTTCTATGTCATCAATGGTCGCAAGGCTTTCAATGGTCATACCCTCCCCTGGGCTGATGGTATGAATATCATCTACGACCACCTCTCCAACGACTTCCTATTTCCCGATCCGCAGAAGATCCTTACCTTCCTCGACAACCATGATTCCGATCGCTTCCTCGCCGAAATACCGGAGGATCTCGGTTCGTGGAAGCAAGCGATAGCCTTCCTGCTCACTTCGCGAGGCATCCCTCAGATCTATTATGGCACAGAGTTGCTGATGCACGGTTCGAAGGAGGGTAGTGACGGTTATGTGCGTCGTGACATGCCGGGTGGTTTCCCGGGCGATCAGACCGATGCTTTTACTCGTCAGGGACGCACTGACTTGCAAAACGAAGCCTGGGATTTCTTATCGCTTATTCTCAATTGGCGTCGTGGCGAAGCACGCGATGTCATCGCCAAGGGTAAACTCAAACACTTCATTCCCCAGACCGGTCTTTACGTCTATCAACGCAAATTAGGCGACAAGGAGGTAGTCGTAATGATGAATGGCAGAGATGAAGAAGTAGAAGTAGAGATGGACCGCACCGCCGAAGTTCTCCCCATAGGAGCAAAGCGCCACGACATCCTCACCGGCACCGACGTGGAAATAACCCCCACCATGACCTTCGCCCCCCGCCAAGTACAAATCCTCCAAAACTGGTAAACCAATCGTCAAGGAACGCGCTCTAATCCCAATAACACAAGATAACAAAGCCTCCTTCCCCACAACCAGGAAGGTGGCTTTTTTTGATAATCGACTTAATAAATTGTTAACCTCAAATCCGCAACTACGCGCCTAATATGATACAGAAGCGAAAATAATCTGC
>SAMEA3663025__coassemble_428_pt1 | contig 32877 bp, 25 predicted proteins | sample SAMEA3663025__metabat2_high_PE_004 | metagenome-assembled genome bin SAMEA3663025 (sample SAMEA3663025) | pig gut metagenome | biome: pig gut; feature: pig-associated habitat; material: faeces | place: France | collected 2012
CAAAAGTAATAAAGCCTCAACTTTCAGTCAAGGCGGATAAAGGGATGTTTACTTTGCCTGATACAAAGCCGCACAGCAAAAATCCGTGAAAATTCGCGTCAATCCGTGGTTAATACCCCCATCGATGCGGATCTAAAGTTACGGGAATTTCGGCGTCTGTTTGAGGTGGAAAAAATAAATTAGGGTTTGCTCCGTTTATTAGTTAGGTAGGATGAATCCTTAAGATGGATTCTTAGGATATTCTGGGGTTTTCTTTTCGTTTTCTTAAACTACATGATTATGAAGTCTGTTAGTTCTTTGTTTAAAGTTTTGCTTTGCGCCCTTCTCTTCACCGGCTTCTCTGTTGCCGTGCCTGCGCAACGCACCACAAAGGAGCTCAAGAAAATTACCAAGGATTGCAAGCTGAGCAATGCCTTTAAACTTGGGCGCCTTATCTATCCCCATGAGCAAGAGTATGACATCCATTCGATGCGCGATATAAATTCCTCTCTCCTCAATGAGGCTGAACGTAACCTTCTGAGCCACTATGATGATGTGTTCGTATGCCACAAAGGGGGCAGTTACCTGCATTGTTATATCGTTGTCGACTCCGTGAAACGTGTCGGCGTCTATAACCTCGACGGCGAGATGATGGTTCCCCCTCTCTATGGAAGCGTCCACCGCCTCGCCAATAATCTCGTGATCGGCGATGTCGCCTTCCCCGACGATTGCGATTGGAACACCGCCCTCAAGAAGGCTATCGACAATTACAATGGTGTCGGCATAGGCCATTTCCAGGCTGTTATCAATAATGTGGAGAATAACAAGATTAAGGTGCTGATCCCTGCCGGCGATTATGACGATATTCAGTATACCATCAAGTCGCAGAAGCCATCTTTCTATGTGGCTAAGTATAGCGAACAGGATAGCACCCTCTTCTGGGGTGTTGTCGATTCGAAGGCTCGCGAGATCCTCCCCTGTAAGTATACCGGCATCTATAAGAACCCCGACCTATTCTATATGGTGGGCGATGTCAGCGGTAAGTATGTCGGCATCAACACCATGACCATGGAACAAGCCAATTCGCTGGTGGAAAGCCATATCAAACTTGCCAAGTCTCGTAAGAAACATTGGCTCAAGTTCTTGATGTCACTCGGAAATATGTATACCTCGACAAGCGAAGTCAATGAGGATGATAATTACAATTATGAGTCAACCGATATCCTCACCGATGGTTCGGAATATCTCCAACAGCAGTATGACATGTGGAAGGAGAAGTCGGAGAAGTATTATAACAATCTGATGCGTCTCGGTGCGAAGATCGACACCTCGAAGGTGGAGGAGGTGGCACCCCTTGACGATGACCTGCGCAACAGCACCTTTGACCAGTTGAAACGTGCCCTCGCCGAAGCCCAATCGGAGATGAAAGCCATCCGCCATAAAGCCCAAAAACAGGGCATCGAGCTCTATCCTTCGGAGTGGGAATCAACCCAAGTACCCCTTTAGGGCTGAGGATAGCGATATGCTCCCTTCTCTCTTATGGAGTAGATGGGGAGATGGAGGCTGTCGGCTTCGTGGAGAAGTCGGCTCTCTCTTTTTCTCCTTACGGAGGTATGAATCACGATTATCTTCGGTTCGATCTCTTTGACTATATCTGATAGGGTAGCCCTGTTCCCCCCGGCTATCACCAATATGTCACATCGGCTCTTGATGCTGTCTTCAGTCGGCGCCGACGTGTCGCTCACCACGATCTTCTTGCCGGCAAGGGTGCAGCGGCTGATACATTTGGGCGGCATATTGATGATGGTGTCGCGAAGGTCGCTACGATAGCATATCGCCACACCCCCTTGCTTGTGCTGTATGATGAATGCTTCAGACGAGACACTCTGCAGGTCGATGACTAAGGAGACGACGAAGCCTGCCAATGCCACTCCCATCAATCCTATCATCACCCTGCCGCCGCGACGATTTACCACGATTGCCGCTATCACGGCAAAGATGATCCATGCCGACAGCGAGAGCACCGAGGGGGTGTATTCTATCGCCGAACTCCCGCCGCCGGTGATCCATGACACAAATCCGACTATACATCGATATCCCATATCTATCATGACGGACATCCACTCCGGGTCAATCCCTATCCCCTGAAGAAGAAAGTAGATGATACCCACCACCAAGTAGACGGGCAGCACCGGCAATATGACTATGTTGGCGGCAAGAAATGTCACCGGCACCATCCCGAAATAGTGGGCACTCAGACACCATGTGCCGAAGGTCGCCGCCAAGGTGGTGAGTATGACGCTGCATCCCTTGTAGAGCCATGGATGAAAGTGATGGTCGATAGGATTGAGCGGCGTGACGAAAAATATCAAGGATGCCACACACGAAAAACTTAAATGAAGACCTACATCTTGTATCGCCAAGGGGCTGAAGATGAGTATGATGGTGGTGGCAAAGAGGAGCGAGTTCCATGCCGATTTTTTTCGCTCCAAGAATAGACAGATCATCATCGAGGTCATCATGATGGTGGCTCTCACCGTCGAGGGCTGCCAGCCGGTGATGAAGGCGTAGATATAGAGGATGATGGTGGCTATCAAGATGCGCTGCCTATAATAGCCGAAGAAGTTCATCGGGAAGAGGAGCCAGAGGAGTATGCCGCTGATTATGGCGACATGCATGCCGCTCAATGCCAATATATGCGACACACCGGCATCGGCAAAGAGGCTACGCACGCCTCGGTCCAAGTATTGACGGTCGCCCATCAGGATGGTAATGAAGAAGTGTTGCGTACCCTTATCCAAGGAGGAGTTCTCAATCGCCGATTCGATGGAGTAGCGGATATGGGCGGCTATACCGCCGAAGGTCGTGGTGTGACCGATGATCTGAATCGGATCCCCTTCGACACGTGTCTCGTAATAATATCCCTTGCTGTTCATCCGTTGTGCATATCCCTCGCCGAAGAAGTTTTCCGGGTCGTGTATCTTGCTGAGCCTCACCGGAAAGACTATGTTGTCGTCGATCTGCGCCTTGAGGGCCTCGCTATGCAGGATGATGGAGAAATTGGGGGTCTTATATTGCATCCCGGCGCTGTCAACCAATTGACTCACCTCGACCATAGCCTTATCTCCCGACGTGGTCTGCGAGATGTCGCGAACTATGCCTACTGCCGCCACATATCTCTCCGCCTTGTCGGGAAAGTAGGGTTGACGGAGGGTATAACTGAAGACTCCGACGGCGGCAAAGAGTAGGTAGATCCAGATGTGATGATACTTATTGAGCGTTACCCCCACCATCGGGTTTTTGCTCCGCAATGATATGAGAATGTGTATCGACAGTGATAAGACTATCAGTATGATACTCAGCCACATCGGAGCCCCTGCCATCCCCGCCAGAATCCCGGTGACGACCCCCGCGAATGGTAATAACATCGGCGCTGTCATCTCTGCATCCAAATATCGTAGGCGATGTCGGCTTGTCGTTGGAGCATCTCCAAGCCATTCTTAACCACGGCACCCTGCCGGCGACTTCGCCGTATGAATTGAGTCTCCTCCGGATTGTAGATAAGATCGTAGCAGATATGCCTTGGTGTGATATATCCATAGTCTAAGTCGGGGGCATCATCGACGTTGGGAAACATACCTCGCGGTGTGGCATTGACGATAATCTTGTGATCTTCGATCACTTCGCGAGTGATCTGATCATAACCTATCATGCCGCTGCCGGGAATCGGTCGACGTGACACCAACGTTGTGGCTATGCCTTGTGTCTGAAGCGCATAGCATACTCCCTTCGATGCCCCTCCGGTGCCTAATACCAAAGCTCGCCGACAGTCGCCATGCAGCAGTGGAAGGAGGGGCTGAAGGAATCCCTGCCAGTCGGTGTTATGACCCGACAAGATTCTTGTGCCATCTGCCGTATGGCCAATCTTGATTACATTCACGGCACCGATGGCTCGGGCATCGTCGGAAAGATGGTCCAAGTAGGGTAGCACCTGCTCTTTGTAGGGGATGGTGACGTTGAGACCGAGGAGCCCCGGATGTCGGTCGAGCAGCTCCGGCAATAGGCTAATGTCGGAAATAGGGTAGAGGTCATAGTGCCCCTCCACCCCTTTGAGCCTGAATTTGCTCTCGAAGTAGCGTGGCGAAAAGGAATGTCCCAACGGATAACCGATCAACCCAAGTTCTACCATATTATCACTCTGTCGGATTCGTCGCGATACATTGCATCTCCATCTTTGATGCCGAAGGCCTTGCAAAATTCCTGAATGTTCTTGAGTGTCACATTTACTCGGTTTAGCGCCAAGGAGTGAGGATCATCCTGTGTGCGTGCCAGGATATCTTCATGGCGTATGTTTTGTGCCCACACGCCGGCGTAGGATAAGTAGAACCGCTGCAACGGTGTGAAGCCATCATTACATCCTTCACTTTCCACACTCTCGCCTCTTGAGGCGAGATAGGCTGTCAGCGCTATGCGCAGTCCCCCCTGGTCGGCGATGTTCTCGCCAAGGGTATAGGTGCCGTTGGCTTTGACACCGGGGGCTACTTCCACCTCGTCAAACTGCTTCACGAGGCGGGCGGTGAGCTGCTTGAACTGTGTCTCATCTTCTTCGCTCCACCAGTTGCAGAGGTTGCCCGACTTGTCATATCTTCTGCCGCTGTCGTCGAAACCATGGGTCATCTCATGACCGATCACCACGCCGATGGCTCCATAGTTCATCGCATCATCGGCAGTGATGTCGAAGAAGGGGGGCTGCAAGATGCCTGCCGGAAAGCATATCTCGTTGGTGATAGGGGAGTAGTAGGCATTGACCGTCTGGGGAAACATGTGCCATTCGTCGCGGTCGACCGGCTGATCCATCTTGCTGAAATTGTCTTTGGTAAACCACTCCGAGGCTGCCAACACATTCTCCATGTAGCTCTTCGACGGGTCGATATGGATCTCTGAATAGTCTTTCCATTTGTCGGGATAACCGATCTTGACTCGCAATGACGCCAATTTGTCGAGCGCATTGGCTTTGGTGGCATCGCTCATCCATGTCAATGCCTCGATGTGACGGGCAAGTGCTTTGCGGAGATTCTCCACAAGCCCTACCATATAGACCTTGTTCTCTTCAGGAAAGTATTTCTTGACATACAACTGGCCGATAGCCTCGCCAAACATAGAGCTCGGTATCGCCATGGCTCGTTTCCACAAGGGCTTATGCTCTTCGATGCCATGCATCACACGGCTATACATCTCAAATGCCACTTCATAGAATCGACTGTCGAGCACATTGGCAGAGGAGGATACCGACCCGTATGCCATCATGTCTTTAATCTCTCTGTCAGTGAGTTGCGGCAGATATTCGTTGATGAACTCCATATACCGCAGGGAGGTGATATTGGCTCGCTTCACATCCTTGAGCCCGGAGAGCCGGAAGATCTCGCGCCAGGGGATGTTGGGATATGTGTCGCAGATCTCGTCGATGGTGCGGATGTTATATCGCAAGAGGGGATCACGCTGCTCTTCGCGTGTCTTCTTATGGCGCGCATATTCGGTCTCTATCCTCACCACATTGTCGCTGATGCGCTGTGCCGACTCTTCGTCATAGCGCGCCAGCATCATTAATTCTTTGATATATTTGCGATATGCTGACATGATCCGATCGTTGGTCTCGCTCTCTACCAAGTAGTAGTCGCGGTCGCCAAGCCCGAGCCCAACTTCCATGATGTGAAGGATGTTGATGTCTGAATTGCCGGCATCTGCCCCCACTCCATAACCGAAGAATGTGCTATCCAAGCCCATGGCAAGCCAAGCGATGGTCTCTGCCATTTTGTCGCGTGTGAAGCCCTCGATGCGTTGCAAAACCGGCTGCATCGGTTCGGCACCCTCCCGGTCTCGACGCTCCATGTCAAGTCCCATGGCATATAGGTCGGCTATCTTCTGGGCGATGCTGTCGCGCTGCTTAGATTCGGGATCTTCCGCCAAGTGCTCTATCAGGTCTCTTACATTGTCGCGAGCCTCTTCCGCCAGCACATTGAAGGTACCGAATGAGGAGTATTCTCCCTTGAGTGGATGATTCTTCTGCCATCCTCCGTTGGAATAATGATAGAAGTCGTAGCGAGGATCGATTTGTAGGTCAAGGTTTTCTCGGTTTATGCCATGTTTTACCATATCTGTCGTGTCTTGTTTGGGTCGATATTTGATTCGTAAGTGTCTGAGTAGGAAAGTGGTAAGTGTCTGAGTGGGAGAGTGGTAAGTGTCTGAGTAGGAGAGTGGTGGGACGGTTATTCGTTGTTGAGGCTTTCGAGATAGAGGGAGGCTTCTTCCCATTTCTCCATAGCCTCTTGGAGCTGCTGTTGAGTGGTCTGATATTTGTCGAGCGTCTCGGTGGAGGCATCTCCGGCGGCAATCTTCGATTCGAGGTCTGCCATCTCCGCCTCAAGGCGATTGACTTCGCTTTCGGCTGTCTCTACCCCCTTGGTGGCGCGGTTGAGAGCCTTCGCCCTCTCTTTCTGCTCGGCATAGCTGAGCTTGCGAGCCATCTTCTCTTCGGCAGCTGCCGACACCGTGTCTTCCGCCGTAGCCACGCCTGCTGCCGACCGTTTCTCCGATTTGCTCAGCTCCAACTGCTGTAGATTGTCCAGCTTTTTCTTCTGCAAGAACTCATAGATGCCCCCTAAGTTCTCACGGACTTTGCCTCCGCCAAATTCATAGACTTTGTCCACGAGTCCATCGAGGAAGTAACGGTCGTGACTCACTATAATCACGGTGCCATCAAAGTCGCGGATCGCCTCTTTGAGGATATCTTTGGTCTGTATGTCGAGGTGGTTGGTGGGCTCGTCGAGGATTAGGAAGTTGACCGGCTCGAGGAGCAGTTTGATCATGGCGAGGCGTGTCTTCTCACCTCCCGACAGCACTTTCACTTTCTTGTCGGAGGCTTCGCCGCCAAACATGAATGCACCCAGGATGTCTCGCACTTTGGTGCGCATGTCGCCGGTGGCTACATTGTCGATGGTCTCAAATACGGTGAGTTCGCCGTCGAGTAGTTGTGCCTGATTTTGAGCGAAGTAGCCGATATTGACATTGTGCCCGATCTTCAGTGTGCCGGTATAGTCGATCTCTGACATGATACATTTCACCAAGGTGGATTTACCCTCACCATTCTTGCCGACGAATGCCACTTTCTCACCGCGACGTATGGTAAATTCGACATGGTCGAACACCTGATGATCGCCGTAGGCTTTACCCAAATTCTCTACAATCAGGGGGAAGTCGCCCGAACGTGACGCCGGCGGAAATTTCAGCCGCAACCGGGAGTTGTCGACCTCATCGATCTCGATAGGCACAATCTTCTCAAGCTGCTTGATGCGGCTCTGCACCTGGTTGGCTTTGGTGGCTTTGTAGCGGAAGCGCTCTACGAAGTCTTCGATGTCGGAGATCTGCTTCTGCTGGTTGTCGTAGGCACGCCGTTGCTGTTCGATGCGCTCTTTGCGAAGCTCTACGAATTTGGAGTAGTTCACCTTGTAGTCGTAGGCTTTGCCGCAGGAGATCTCGATGGTTCGCTTGGTCACGTTGTCGAGAAATGCACGGTCGTGACTCACCAATACCACAGCCTTGGCTTTGGTGGTCATAAACTGCTCCAACCATTGTATAGACTCAATGTCAAGGTGGTTGGTGGGCTCGTCGAGGAGAAGCACGTCGGGGCGGCGCAACAGTATTTTCGCAAGCTCGATACGCATCCTCCAGCCGCCCGAAAATTCGTAGGTGGCGCGCCCGAAATCATCGGGACTGAATCCCAAACCGACAAGTGTCGTCTCAATCTCCGCCTCCATGTTCGATGCTCCTTCGATCTCTAATCGCTCGTTGAGATAGGTGAGCCGGTCGATCAGATTGTGGTAGTCGGGGGAGTCGTAATCGGTCGATTCTGCCATCGCTTGGTTCACCCGTTCGATCTCTTCTTTGATCTGCTCGATGTCGCTGAACGCCTTCTTGGCTTCGTTGATCAGCGTCGTGTCGTCGGCAAGTTGCATCTGCTGTGGCAGATATCCGATCGTCAGATCGTTGGGCTTGCCGATGCTCCCTGAGGTCGGTGCCTCAAGCCCCGCAAGTATCTTGAGCAAGGTCGACTTGCCGGCACCATTCTTGCCGGTAAGCGCTATCTTGTCATTATCGTTTATTACAAAGCTAATATCTGTGAATAGTGGTCGAGCCGAAAACTCTACACTTAGGTTGTTTATCGAAATCATGCTTCAAAATTACAAAATCTTTCCCATACCTTAGCCCATTTTTGCCAAAATTAATTAAATTTGCATTATATATTTCTTTTTTAAGAGTGCATGATTGATCTACATAGTTCTTATCGAGCTGAGAATACGATGCGGGAGTTGATCCGCGATAATAATCTGCTGCTGATGACTATCAGCCGCTTTAATATCGCCTTCGGTTTCGGCGATAGTTCTATTCGCGATGCCTGCGATGCCAATCAAGTGGATTGCGACACTTTCTTGGCTGTTTGTAATCTACTGAGTGGCAAAGAGTTCGCTGCATATCCGGTGTCGCTGCCGGCTCTTATTGAGTATCTTAAGCGCGCTCATGCCTCTTTCATCGAGATATCCCTCCCCAAGATCCGTCAGAAGATCATCGAGGCTATCAATTATTCCGAAACTAATGAGGTGTCGTTCCTCTTGATAAAGTTTTTCGACGATTATGTAGCTGATGTCCGCAGTCATCTTGCCAATGAGAATGACCAGGTGTTCAGATATGTGGAGCGACTCCTTGGCGGCGAGAAGGATGAGGCTTATAGCATCTCTGAGTTCTCGATCGATCATGACCACATGGGGTCGCAACTCAATGAACTGAAAGATATCTTTATATATCACTATTCCCAACGAGGAAATGCGCTTCTCAGCACTGTCTTGTTCGACATTATAAACCTTGAAAAGGATCTTATGAGCCATTTTCAGGTTGAGAATCAGCTCTTTATCCCGGCTGTAGAAAGTTTGGAGTCTCGATTCAAAGATACGAAATCGAAGAGGGGGAGATCCAAAAATTCCGGCAGCAAGGATGTGAGACTCGATTCCCTCGGACCAAGAGAGAAGGAGATTATCGCCTGTGTGGCTAAGGGGTTGTCGAATAAGGAGATTGCCGACGAGTTATGTCTTTCCGTGCATACCGTCGCCACCCACCGCAAGAATATCAGCGCCAAACTCGGCATACATTCCACGGCCGGCCTGGCGATCTTCGCCGTAATCCATCATCTCGTAGAGCTAAAGGACCTGAATCCCTAAAAAAGCATTTGTAACGTTCTTGACGTTCGTAACGTTCGTAACGTCTGTAACGTTATTCTATGGGGTCTATTTAACATAATAGAGATTATGTAAATTTTATCCCTCCACTTTCATCTTTTCTCTAATATCTAATATCTATTATCTTTTCTCTTTTAGCTATTTTCCAGTTCTTTCTTTAGGTAGCGGGCTGTCGGCGTATCTTGTTGCGATAATTCTTCGGGTGTGCCTTCGGCGATGATTCGCCCTCCTTCGCGACCTCCGCCCGGTCCTAAGTCGATAACATGGTCGGCATTCCTTACGATGTCCAAGTTGTGCTCGATCACGATGATTGTGTTTCCTTTGTCCGCCAGTTTGTTGATGATCTTCAACAACACCCTGATATCTTCAAAGTGTAGTCCTGTGGTCGGTTCGTCGAGGATAAAGAGTGTCTTGCCGGTGTCGCGTTTCGCCAATTCCGTAGCTAACTTAACTCGCTGATTCTCACCGCCACTTAATGTGCTCGAGGGCTGTCCAAGTTTCAAGTAGCCAAGACCGATGTCTTGTAACACCTTGATTTTCTTCAAGATGGAGGGAATGCTTTCGAAGAACTCAACTGCTTGATTTACAGTCATTTCCAACACGTCGGAAATGGATTTCCCCTTAAATCGCACCTCTAAGGTTTCGCGGTTGTAGCGTTTGCCGTGACACTCTTCACATGGCACCAACACATCGGGCAGGAAGTTCATCTCGATGGTGCGATAACCATTTCCCTTGCAAGTCTCGCATCTGCCTCCCGACACGTTGAAGGAGAATCGTCCCGGTTTGTAGCCTCGGATTTTCGATTCGGGGAGGTCGACGAAGAGTTTGCGGATGTCGGCAAAGACTCCGGTGTAGGTGGCAGGATTCGACCGTGGTGAGCGCCCTAACGGTGTCTGATCGACTGTCACCACCTTGTCGATATTCTCTACACCCTCGATCGAACCATAACTCAGCGGTTCCTGGAGGCTGCGATAGAAGATATTGCTAAGTATCGGATATAGCGTACCATTGATGAGCGATGACTTGCCGCTACCACTCACTCCCGTGACGCAGATAAATTTTCCCAAGGGCAAGACAAGATCCACATTTTTCAGGTTATGACCGGTGGCATTCTTGATCACCAATGTCTTGCCATTGCCGGGGCGACGTGTTGTCGGCGTCTCGATCTTGCGCTTGCCATTCAGATAGGAGGCGGTAAGGGTGCTCGATTCAAGCATCTGCGTCGGCGTTCCTTGGAACACTACTTCCCCACCCTTCTTGCCGGCTCCGGGACCGATATCCACCACATAGTCGGCTTGGGTCATGATATCTTTGTCATGCTCCACCACGATGATCGTGTTGCCATTGTCGCGGAGTTGCTTGAGGCTATTGATGAGGCGATCATTGTCGCGCTGGTGAAGTCCGATCGAGGGCTCGTCGAGGATGTAAAGCACATTGACCAGTTGCGAACCGATCTGCGTAGCCAATCGGATGCGCTGGCTCTCGCCGCCACTCAGCGACGCACTGTTGCGATCGAGCGACAGATAATCCAATCCCACATCGATCAGAAATCTTAATCTACTCCTGATCTCCTTAAGGATCTCTTCTGCCACTACCCTACGCGCCGGATCAAGTCGGTCTTCCAAGCCCTGTGTCCACTCATAGAGCTCGGCTATATCCATCTTCGACACCTCGGCGATGTTCTTGCCATCGATATAGAAGTGAAGAGCTATCTTATTGAGACGCTGACCTTTACATTCAGGACATACCGACATCGAGTAGAATTTGCCGCTCCATCGGTTGGCCTCGCTGCCGGCATCTTCATCATTCTGCATCTCGATATATTTCACCAAGCCGTCATAGCTCTGCGAATAGTTCGAGAGGCTCATCGTCTCATATTTGATGTTCAGTGGATAGTCTGTGCCATTCAGGATGTCGTTGATGCAATCATCGGGGAGGTCTGCTATCGGGTCTTTAAGAGTATGCTCATAGTTCCGGCAGATGGCATCGAGCTGTTGGAATATCAGCGTATTGCGATACTTGCCAAGGGGGGCGATGCCTCCATCATAGATAGATTTGCTCCTGTCGGGGATGATCTTGTCGCGGTCGATGATATTGACATATCCCAATCCCTTGCAGCAATGGCATGCACCCTGGGGAGAATTGAAGGAGAAATTGTGGGGTGCCGGCATCGGATATGAGAGCCCGGTGGCAGGGTCCATCAGCTCCTGGCTGAAATGACGTATCTCCTCCGTATCGTAATCCATCACCGACATCATCTTGTCGCCCTGCTTCAGAGCCGATTCGACACTGTTGCGAAGACGAGAGATATCCTCATCGCCGGCACGCAGACGGTCTACCACCAGCTCGATCGTGTGATTGCTATAGCGGTTGAGCTTCATGCCATAAGCCAATTCGGTGAGCTTGCCATCGATCCGTACATAGAGATAACCCTTCTTGCGTAGATTCTCGAAGAGTTCCTTATAGTGTCCCTTACGATTCTTGACGACCGGGGCGAGGATGGCGATCTTGCGACCCTTATACTCCTGAGAGATCATATCGACGATCTTCTCACGAGAATATTTCACCATCTTCTCGCCGGAGATATAACTTCTCGCCTCCCCCATGCGGGCGAAGAGTAGTCGGAAGAAGTCATAGACCTCGGTGGTGGTGCCGATGGTGCTTCGCGGATTCTTGTTGACAGTCTTCTGCTCGATGCTAATCACCGGACTCAACCCTGAGATTTGGTCGACATCGGGGCGTTCCAACGACCCCAACATATTGCGCGCGTATGACGAAAATGTCTCTATATAGCGACGTTGACCCTCGGCAAAGATCGTGTCGAAAGCCAACGAGGATTTGCCACATCCGCTCAATCCGGTGATGACATTCAGAGAATTGTGGGGCAAGGTTACGTCGATGTTCTTCAGATTGTGAACACGTGCACCATACACCTCCACGCTATCCTTAGCCACGATATCATCGTCAAATATATCTTTATTTTCACTCTTCATAATCAAGATCGATAAGTGAACATATCCGGCTCGGTTAAGATGCCCACAAATAGATAACATAAAAAAGAACCCAAATAGTATATAGAAGCAAAGAATTTTTTTCTTTATACCATATAGTGCGCGGTCCTTCCCTGTTTCGTGTCTAAGAGCGCGCTCTAAACACTTCTGACAAATAGAAAGGGTTGTGTCAAAATTATGGCACAACCCTTGATCTTTTATAATAAGAACTATCTGAAATTTCGTTATTCGGTGATGATGCGGCGAGCACCTACATAGCGCTTCGCGTAATAAGCTTCGTCGCTTGAACTGATCTTCACACCGCGGATGCTGGCGTGGATGAACTTGAAGCTGCCGGTCTCGTTGTCTGCACTTACCACCATGCCGACGTGACCTACATTTCTGCCACTGCTGCGGCTGGTGAAGAATACCAAGTCGCCCTTGCGGAGGGTCTTGCGATCCACCTTCACTCCGTCGGTGTACTGGATGCGTGATGCAGGACTGATGGTATAACCGAACTGCTTATATACATAACTTGTAAAACCGGAACAGTCGAATGCGTTGGGGCCCTTCATGCCGTGACGATAGGGCTTGCCGATATGTCGGTTGGCTTCTGCCAAGATGTCAGTGATTAGTTTCTGGCTGGATGCGGAGAGTGAACTCACTTCTGTCTCGCGCTTTACTACCTCTTCTTGGATGATCTCATCTACTACGGTGCGATCTAACTTCGAGTTCTTTACGTTGGCGAGCTGCTGACGATGGGCTCGCTGATGTGCGCTAAGTGTCGACGTATTCGTCTGTGACACTGCAACTAATGAAACTGATGTTAAGAAAAGTGTAGCTATGATTGCTTTTAAATTCATGTTCTAATTTGTCTTTTTTTGCCATCCCTCTTGACGAAGAATGCCGGTTCTGTTTTGTTTTACGGTGCAAAATTAATATATTTATAAGTGAATACCAAATAAAATGTGCCTAATTTTCAACATTTTAAAATTTTTTTATTTTTGGCACACATTCCTTACATCTGTGCAAAAACTATATTTTCTTTACATTTACCCCCTCATTTTTCTTTCATAATTGAAATAAAAATATTAATTTTGAATTGTCTACGTTATATATATAGGTGTCTTTTCCGTCCGTATCTCCTCGTTTTGGCTGTTTAAGTACCTAAAATACTAAAGTATTACTTGAAGTAATCATATTCAATATATTAAAATCTAAATATTTAGACATGAAAAAACTTTGTTTTCTAACTGTCGGTCTTTCTCTTGCTTGCCTCCCCGGCTTGGCCAAAGATCGCGTTACTGTCAATCCTGATGCTGTCAACACTGAGTCTATCCTCCATGTCTGGAGCTGGAATTTCAAGGAGATCGCTCGCAGCATGAAGGAAATCAAGGATGCCGGATTCACCATGATCCAGACTTGTCCCGTTCAGTCTTGCTACGCTCCCGAGGGTTGCGGCAAGAAGATTTTTGATGAGAATGTCACCGAAGGTAATTGGTATTACTATTATCAACCCACCGATTGGAAGATTGGTAACAACATCCTCGGTTCGCGCGATGAAATGAAGGTGATGATGGATTCAGCCAATAAGTATAATATTAAGGTGATCGTCGATGTACTCCCCAATCACACCGCTTTCGACATCGACGCCGTCAAAGATGATTTCTATAAGGCTGTCGGCGGCAGAGATAAGATGTATCACTCGAAGGGGCTCACCCCCATCTCCGATTATAATGATCGTTACCAGTGCACGCTGATGGGCTCGGGTGCCCTCCCTGATGTCAACACTGAGAATCCCGACTTCCAAAAATATTATATGGAGTTCATCAATGATCTGCTCAGCCTCGGCGTACGCGGTTTCCGCTATGACACTGCCAAGCATATCGGCGTTCATTCCGATCCGGTCGACACTGCTTCGGGTGTGAAGGTGAATGATTTCTGGGATGTTGCCACCGGTCGCAAGGCTGTGAAGGGTGTAAAACTTGCCGTGCCCTACGATTCTCTCTTCGTTTATGGAGAGGTGCTCCAGGATAGAAACGTTCCCGAGGAGGAATATGCCGACTATATGGGTCAGACCGCTTCAGGCTATGGCCATGTGCTCCGTGAAGTGCTACATAAGCGCTCGGCTAAGGGTATCGACCTCAAGGATTTCCGCCACAAATCTGCTCCCGAGTTCCTGACAACTTGGGTGGAATGTCACGACACTTATTGCAATGGCCATGAGTCTGCCGGTCTTACCGACACTCAGATTCGCCTCGGTTGGGTCTTCCTCACCGCGCGTCAGAATGGTACTCCCCTATTCTATAGCCGCCCTGCCGGTTCGACTCGCTCCAACTATTATGGCAACAATGTGCTCGGCGCACGCGGTAATGATGAGTTCAAGAACCCCGAAGTGACTGCTGTCAATAAGTTCCGCACTCAGATGGCTGGCCAGAAGGAGGATGTCCAAGTCAGCGAAAATGGCGAGGTGCTCTTGGTGAATCGTGGCAAAAAGGGTGCCGCTATTGTCAATCTTAGCACAAATGCCAATTTCGTCAATCTTCCCACCTCGCTCCCCAATGGCACTTATCGTGACGTAGTATATAATAAGGAGTTCAAGGTGAAAAATGGTAAGTTAGTGGGTCTTATGGCTCCCGAACGCAGCTACATTCTTATCAAAAAATAAGAAAGTGTGTCATTTTTGACACACTTTATATAGATCTTTATGCCATTTTGAGTAATTTGGCACGAGATTTGCAATAGAGTAAATGGATTGTTGATGCAAACGAACTTGCATGGCGATTCATTTACTTTGTTATTAACCTTAAATATAGACATAAAATGACAATCAAACCATTGGCCGACCGCGTGCTCATCGAGCCCAAGCCGGCAGAAGAAACAACAGTTGCGGGTATCATCATCCCCGATTCAGCAAAAGAGAAGCCCCTCAAGGGTAAAGTGCTCGCCGTAGGCACAGGCACTAAGGATGAAGAGATGGTCCTCAAAGTAGGCGACGAAGTGCTCTATGGCAAGTATGCCGGCACTGAGATCGAGCTCGAAGGCTCTAAATACCTGATCATGCGCCAGAGCGATGTTCTGGCTGTATTGGGTTAACCTCAAATTTGTTTCAACCAACGTCTAAAATCATTTCCAATCATGGCTAAAGATATCAAATTTAATATTCAGGCTCGCGAAGAGCTCAAGAAGGGTGTTGACGCACTTGCTGATGCTGTCAAGGTAACTCTCGGCCCCAAGGGTCGCAATGTGATCATCGAAAGAAAATTCGGCGCTCCCCACATCACTAAGGATGGTGTGACCGTGGCTCGCGAGGTCGAGTTGGAGGATGCTTTCCAGAATATGGGCGCTCAGCTCGTTAAGGAGGTTGCTTCCAAGACCGGCGACCAGGCAGGTGATGGTACTACCACCGCTACCGTCTTGGCTCAGGCCATCGTGAATGTCGGCTTGAAGAATGTGACTGCCGGCGCTAATCCGATGGATTTGAAGCGCGGTATCGACAAGGCTGTCGCTGCTGTGGTGGAGAGCATCAAGGAGCAAGCTCAGGAGGTCGACAATGATATGTCGAAGATCGAGAATGTGGCTCGCATCTCTGCCAACAATGACGAGGAGATCGGCCGTCTCATCGCTGAGGCTATGAGCAAGGTCGGCAAGGATGGCATCATCACTGTCGAGGAGGCCAAAGGCACAGAGACTTCTGTCGACACCGTAGAGGGTATGCAGTTCGACCGCGGTTATATCTCTCCCTATTTTGTCACCAATTCAGACAAGATGGAGTGTGAGATGGATAGCCCCTATATCCTCCTCTATGACAAGAAGATCTCTAACCTCAAAGATATGCTCCCCATCCTCGAGGCTACCGCTCAGTCGGGTCGTCCCCTCTTGGTGATTGCCGAGGATGTCGACAATGAGGCTCTTGCCACTCTCGTTGTGAACCGTCTCCGTGGCAGCCTCAAGATCTGCGCTGTCAAGGCTCCCGGCTTCGGCGACCGTCGTAAGGAGATGCTCGAGGATATCGCTATCCTCACCGGTGGCACCGTGATCAGCGATGTCAAGGGTATGCAGCTCTCGCAAGCAACTATCAGCGACCTCGGTACTGCCGATAAGGTGACTGTCAATAAGGACAACACCACTATCGTCAATGGTGCCGGCGCCAAGGAGGAGATCGAGGCTCGTGTCAACCAGATCAAGGCCCAGATCGAAAGCACTACCTCCAACTATGACAAGGAGAAACTCCAGGAACGTCTCGCCAAACTCGCAGGCGGCGTAGCCGTGCTCTATATCGGTGCACCCTCTGAAGTGGAGATGAAGGAGAAGAAGGATCGTGTCGATGACGCCCTCTCTGCTACTCGCGCTGCCAATGCCGAGGGTATCGTGCCCGGTGGCGGTGTCGCTTACATCCGTGCCATCGCTAAGGTGGCTGCCCTCAAGGGTGCAAACGAGGATGAGAACACCGGTATCGCCATCATCCGTCGCGCCATCGAAGAGCCATTCCGTCAGATCATGGCGAACGCCGGCGTTGAGGCTGCCGTTATCCTTCAGAAGGTAAAAGATGGCGAGGGTGATTTCGGATACAATGCTCGCACTGATGAGTATGAGAACTTCTTCACCACCGGCGTGATCGATCCCGCCAAGGTGACTCGTGTAGCTCTCGAGAATGCTGCCAGCATCGCCGGCATGTTCCTCACCACCGAGTGTGTCATCGCCGACAAGAAGGAGGAGAACCCCGCACCCGCCATGCCTAATCCCGGCATGGGTGGAATGGGCGGCATGATGTAATCTCCACTACCCTATCAAAAAGATAACCACAAAAAAAAGAGAGGATGAACCCCGTTCATCCCCTCTTTTTTTGTATATGCTACTCACCACTACATGACCATTTATACAAAGAAAAAATTGGATTTAGAGCTCTTATTTTACTTGGCTCTGAACCAATAGCCGATGCTTGCAGAGATGCTTAGGGAATTGGAACCTCTGATCGGCTCGGTGCGTCCCGATTTCAGCAGATTCCCTAATCCATAGTATATTCGGGCTTCCAAATATAGGGAGTGGCGCGGTGTGATGCCGAACTCTCCACCAAGTCCGGCTGAGATGCCATAGTCCACCTTCTGATTCACATCTTGAAAATAATGCTGTGTATTGCGATTGTTGAAATCCGGATTGGTAGAAATTGTGGCTGGATCAAAGTTGGAGGAGGTCGACTCGCCAATCATAAAACTTACCGACGGACCGGCATTAAAGAAGAACTTGCCACGTCGACCGAAATAGATATGTGCCAAGAAGGGTATCTGAATGAAATTGGCTGTCCTCTTATAGCTATAAGGCATCTCTTCAAAACTATCTTGCCATCCTCGCTGCTCCCAGTTGAGCTCGACGATGAATCCGAAGTGATTCTCCTCGATATAGCGGAAGTTCAGACCGGCATTACCCCCGATGTTGAAACCCTGGCGGATGCTCGGTGTAAACATAACTCGAGAGAGGTCGACGCCACCATGTGCTCCGACGAATATCCTGGATGTGTAGTGTGTCTGGGCTTGCGTAGTGTTGAAGCCTATAAGTATAAAAAGGGATAAGAGCATAAGCCCCATCCCTCTCTTTATTTTGTTGTTACTAATCATTCCTTTACGTTTTGATAGTGTATTTTTCCCAATGATAATACCTTGGGCATTCATACGAACTCTACTCGATCACGATCTTGTCGACAGTGTCGTAGGTGGTGAAATGCACCAGATAGACAGGGGGGTTGATGAAACCGCCCCAATTGCTGACTCGCTTCAGGTCAATCTCGCTCTGAAGAGTGCTGCATGATGGCGATATGGCATTGATATCACCCTTGGCACCTGCCATGGCAGGTATGAAATAGGTGGCTACATCATAACCGACTCCGGCATATAGGGGGTGCGATTTGATCGGTGTCCGATTGAAGATCTCCTTGAACGAAGATTGGAACTGCTCGGCACTCCCCGCTTTTTTATCTATATAGAAGCGTGAGGGGATGATGGTGTTGGCACGGTGTAGATTCTCTTTGAGAGCGGTGTCATAAACCACCCAATTGGGTCGTCCCAACACTACATAGTCGGCAAGTGGCGCCTCTTGTCGGATTGCTATCACCTCTTCGAGGAACTTGCTGACCTCAGTTTTCTTTGTCGTATAGCTATAGAAGATACATTTGTCGTTATCGCTCGAGCTGTAGGTTTTAGCGGTCATTGTAACATAGCTCGACACTTTCGAAATCGGCCAAACCTCTTTCAACTCTTGTGCCAACTGGTCATTTTTATCCTCCTCACCTACCAATATAAGGCGATAGTCGCTATACTTCTTATATACATTGTTGGCAATGCTCTGATTGAAATAATTGGAGGGGGTGAGGAATTGTATGAAGTAGGGATTGGTGGTATATTCTTCACTCTTTACATCAAATGTATTTACCACCAATGTCTTGTGGTCGGAGGCATATTCCGAGATGTATGCCGGCACCTCCTTGTCGTGGGTGATGAACACCATCATGGGAGCATATTCGTTGAGTTGCGACTCGACGATATCTTGTGACTTGCTGCCATCGATCACTTTAAATTTGATCTTAAAGGGCTTGAATTTCAGTTCATCGATACCGGTGAGGAAGCCTCTGATGAATTCCAAGTCTTTGTTGGATGTGGGCTGGTCGGCAAGAATAGCCATCTTGATCACCACCTCTTCGGGCGATGCGTCGATCACGTTGTGAACATCCTCATAGATATCTCTGATACCCTCTTGGGTGAGTTCTCTGGGATCTTCACTCTCTTTGGTTTGACTCAGAGTTATGGTCTCTACCTTGGGGATAATAAGAATTTGCTTTTTCTTAAGTTTGTCGATGCCGGAGTTGGCTTGCTTGAGGAGTTCTACATCGACACCCTCTTTGCGAGCGATAGAGTTCCAAGTTTCTCCACCAGCCACACAGTGTGTGGTAAATGCATTGAGTTGGGTGGCTTCTACTTCGGTCTTGACGATTTCGACACCTGTGCCGCGAGCCGGGATCTTGATTACGGTGTCATATTTGAAGTTTTTATCAGAGATGCCGGGATTGCACTGCATGATGGCAGCCACACTCACGCCATTCTCTTCAGCCACTCGATAGAGTGTGTCGCCACTCTTGATGGTATAGAAGTGTTCGCCATTCTCGGCCACAACTTCACTCTTCTGCTGAGCCTTGCGTAGCAGGATTGTCTCTCCTGCCTTGATGCCGTCGCGGCTCTTCGGATTGAGCTTATAGATGGTCTCAACCGGTATGTCGTAGAGGCGTGAAATGCTGTAGACGGTCTCTCCTCGTTTCACTTCATGACGAAGATCACTGAGCATATTATCCTCAATTTTCTTCTCTTCTGTCGGCGCTTGGACCACTGTCACTCCATCTACAGGATAGTAGATCTTTGTACCCTTCTTGATAGGTGAGGGCACTGTCGGGTTGAGACGCTGCAGTTCTGCTTCATCCCATCCATTGGCTCTGGCGATGCCAAACATGCTGTCTCCCTTCTTGGCGGAATATACATAGTATTTATTGCCGAGAAGTTCGATTATCTCATAACCTGTAGATGCGCCTGCAATGCTGAATGGCGCAACGAGCAAGAGACATGTTAATATCAAAATGATGTTGAGTCTTTTCATCTCAGATGATGTTGAGTTCATTAGGAGGCGACGTAACGTGAAATTCAGTCGCTTATATATATATTCTGCAAAATTACAAAATTCTATTCATATTTCATAATTGCAGGACAATCCGGACTAATTGCAAGTCTACCGGGATTATTCTGTAGCACCTCCGGCGCTCGATTCTCCATATCGTTTTGATCCGATGATGTTGATGTCGCCGGATTTCTTATATTTCTTGCCGTCGGATCCTACTGCCTCGATTACATAGAAGTATACGCCCGGTTTTACGACTTTGCCGCCACGTTTGCCATCCCAACCTTGGGAGGGATCATCGAATGATATGATCTCGGCACCATAGCGGTCGAAGATGGAGCAACGAAATTCGATAAGCGATCGATATGCCACTTTCCAAACATCGTTGATGCCATCACCGTCGGGTGTGAAGGCATTGGGTATCAGCAATTCTGACTCTCCGATACCTACGGTATAGGTCTCCCCTACCGTTTCGCACGATCCGTCGGAGTTGCTCCCGACGAAGCGAACGTAATATGTACCCTGCTCGGTGAAGGTATAGTCGAGGTCTTGCTGATTGAAGCGATAGGTGATATACTCGAATTCGACATCTGAGGCTATCTGCCATTCGTTGTGGATCACAGCATCTGTGGTGTATGCCTTGAAACTGATATCGGCAGGCGCCGAACCGCCCATACCCTCGGTGGCAGTGCTGAGCATATTGGAGGGGTCGGCATCCGGGTCGCTATCGTCAGGTAGGTTGGTCTGTTCGGCTGTGGTGTGCACATCAAGTCCATTGGCATATATCAGGGGACTGTCGATGCTCACCCCCATACCCCACCGGCTAAGAAAGCGATCGCCCGAGATGGTCACCACAGAGTTGCAATATAGTGGGGGCGTTAGAACTATAACTCCCGAGATCTCGTCAACGGTCTTTCGCTCAGCCACTTGCGAGTAATTACCATTCTCTTCGCTCCATTCCAGATTGTAGTAGTCGACGTTTACTTCGCGGCTCAACACTTCGGGACGACCGTCGATCGTATAATAGCGAATAGCTTCGCATGTACCATCTATTGTGATGCGTGTGTCGGTGCATTCCTGCATCTCGTCTGCCTTGACGGAGTTAATCTGCATCTTGTGAGGAAGGTAGTTTACCACCCATATATAGGTCGATCCGCTATCCTCTTCGATGATATACCCCATATCACCCTCAGGCTTGGCGACTATGGCGGTGTTGCCATCGCGTGTATATGCCACCTCTTCGGCATATCCACCACCCAGACTGCTATAGCGGTAGAGCTTCATGCTGCTCCTTATCCCCGATATTTGCATCTCGGACACTTGCGACATGTCGTAGATTACATACACTCGGTCCAAACCGGTCTTGCGGTCGGGTGTAACTTCGATTGTTTCTTTCGAACTGCCCGTAAATGAGATGGTTGCAGCCTGCATTGACACACTGCAGAGCAGTCCTATAGCGAATATTGTTATCTTCTTATACATACTTAATTAACGCCTCCGACCCTCGGATATTATTAAAACGGCTCTCAATTTGCACCGTTATTCTTCTTTTCATTGTCGGTAGGCCAGGGGAAGTCGGTAGGATTCACCGTGAGGTGGATCTCTTTCTTCTTGGTCCTTACCTGTATGTAGTTGATGAGTTTTTGCCGATTGGCTGCGGCAAATCCTCGCGGTGCATTTACGAATATCATGTTGATGGTGTCAGCCACTGCCGTGTCTGTGCGAGCAGCCACCATCGTGGTCATCGCTATGTCCTTGATTTCGGGGAATAAGACCTTGACTTCAGGGGCGACATGCACACTCTCTTCCCACATCTCTGCGTTGCTCCTCAGAGTGCGTCGAAGTGAGTCTATAGTATTCTGTCGCGCCTCAATCTCGGCTTGCATCAGCCGATAGAATTGGTCGGAATTGTCGATCGTCTTCATATCATTACGCGCCGATGAGAATCCCTGCTTTATGTTGAGGATCGTTCCTCCCAGTCCGACAGAGTCCAATTTCTTCAGCATGGCTATCTGGAGGGAGTCTTTGGCTAAGGGATCTCCTATCAATGTCACGTCGATGATACGCTTGCCATTCTCCACCTTTTGAGTGTGGCTCAATACCTGTGTGTTGGGAAAGACCATCTCCCGCTTCACAAATTTGTCGGCCTTGTCGAGGAATACGTTGGTCTTGATCATATTGATGGTGAGATATACACTTATCAGGATGGTGGCTGTAACGATGCTGAATGCCACTATCCTCATCTTTTGTGCTCGCTTTTCGTTCTGATATTGGAAGTTCTTGAATCCCATCAGTTTCACCCCTATCCAGGTGGCGAAGAAGATGAAGATCATGTTGGTAAGGAAGAGGTAGAGAGCTCCGAAGAAGAAGTGCCATTGGAGAGTGGCAAGGCCATATCCCGCCGTGCAGAGTGGCGGCATAAGTGAGGTGGCTATCGCTACTCCCGGCATCACTTGCCCCTTATCCTTGGAGGCGATACTCAAGATGCCGGCAGCACCGCCGAAGAGTGCCACAAAGACATCATAGATTGAAGGTGAAGTTCGCGCCAACAATTGACTCGCTCCCTCATATTGCGGAGATATCATAAAGTAAAATGCCGACGCCAAAATCGAACCGAGCACCGCCGCCGAGATATTCTTCAGCCCTCGCTTCATCAGCACGATATCTTCGATGGCGATGCCTAATCCTATGCCGATGATCGGGCCCATCAGAGGCGATATCAACATCGCACCGATGATCACCGGTATGCTGTTGGTGTTTAGACCTAATGAGGCTATGAAGATCGCAAATATCAGCGTCAAGAGCATACTCCCTTTGAACGATACACTCGAGCGTATCGTCTCTTCGATGCTCTGCTGCGATACAAGATCATTCTTGACATTGAAAAATGACAGTATTTCTAACCATAATACATGAGCTTTTTCTTTGATATTCTTCAACTTCATATCTTTACGAATTGAAATTTGGTTCGTTCCTGTTCCGGTTGGTATTTTGATCCGGTTGTTTTTCTGTTATAACACTTTTTCCTAAAGTTATTCTTTCGGCACTCTGCCGAATTTTATAAATCTGCGACGGTAATAGTCGCTGCTGAGATGCGACACCACTACCCCCTTCGATGATGAAGCATGAATAAAACTGTCATCATCGACGATTATGCCGACATGCGACACTCGCTTGGGATCTTTGCCGGTGGCGAAAAAGACCAAATCCCCCTTCTTTACATCTTTTGACTTGACTGTCTCGCAGAAGTCGGATTGATCTCTCGAACTGCGGGGCAATTTGATATCGACAGCCTTCTGATAGACTCGCATCACCATCCCCGAGCAGTCTGTACCCTCTCCACGCTTGTCGCCACCATACTTATATGGCGTACCAATCCAGGTATAAGCCTCTTTAACTACCTTCTCCCCTCTCTTGTCGCCATGAGGAATAACGACATCGCCCGTAGTCGGCCTGTCATCCCCCGAAGGTGCAACCTTCTTAGAACTATGACACGAACCCAACGATAGGGTAAATAATATTATGAGCATCACCCCCAAGCGATTACCAAGCCGGATGAGCGCTCTCTGATTATGTCGATTGATTATATTCAAGGTTCTATGATGTTGTTACGAATCGTAAATTTACAAAAAAATTATCTGCAATCACCACATCCGGCAATCTTTTTTTACTTCATCAATATAAATTTAGTTATAATTTGGGTAGTCTCGAAAAAATGACTATATTTACACTTTGAAAGGTAATTGCTGCTCTTTGAGGAGTCGCGATCTACTCTCTCGATAATGTTAAATCATCATATAAACAACAAATTATGGCAAGTAAAAAGGATTTTAAGAAGTATGTCGATCAACTCGGCTCTGCTGTCGTAAATGAAATCATCGCTGCATCATGCTATGGTAATGCTGATCAAGAAAAGCTTCATGAGGCTCTCACAGTGATGCTCGGAGCTATTGGCAAGGCAAGAAACAATGCCAACATCACTTTCGATCGCGGTCGCCGAGCTTTCGCCGATCCCGCCGAATATTCCAAGGCTAAACGTGCTTTCTTCAAAGCTCTTTTCGATAAAATCAACACCGAACTTTCTGAAGAGACCAACGAGGCTCTCAAACTCTTCAACAGCGCTATCCCCGCTGATGAGAAGGAACGCAACAAACAGTACGCTAACGAATAATATCTCCGAGTGATTATGAATGTGTGGGGTAGACTGCTTGATCTTTTCGGGTGGAGTGTGGAGATTACAGCTCCTCGTCGCGATAAGTGTGTGATTTGTGTTGCCCCGCATACTTCCAACCAAGATTTTTTCCTCGGACTTTCTGCATATAAATCACTGGGAAGAAAAGCCAATTTCCTTATTAAGGATTTCTGGTTTTTCTTCCCTTTTAATATCATCATGCGTTCTCTCGGAGGAATCCCCGTGAGCCGTAAAAAAAAGTCGGGAAATTCTCTTACCGATAGCGTGATCCGAAAGTTTGGCGAGGAAGACTATATGAATATCGCAGTCGCTCCGGAGGGCACACGCGATGCGCGTCAGCAGTGGCACACCGGCTTCATCTATATCGCACATGGCGCAAATGTGCCTATCCAACTCGGCATCCTCGACTATAAGCATAAGCGAATCATCATCCGCGACGAGTATCGCCCCACCGGCGACATCGAGGCTGATATGGCATTTATCAAGAAATATTATGCTGACCTCGGCGATATCGCCAAGTACCCCGAATTGTTTAAGTATTAGTTGAAATTATGACATCTAACGATCTGAAAGTATGCCTTATGCCCATACAGATCACATGGGGCGATAAGGAGGCAAACCTTGCCGCGTTGGAGCAGCAAATCCAATTGGTACATCCTCTGACCGATTTGCTCATCCTTCCCGAAACATTCTCCACCGGATTCCCTTCCGGACTTGACAAGGAGGAGGTCAGAGTCATGGCTGAACGCAACACCGGTGCTACCATCGATCGCATCAAGGAGCTATCAGCGCGTTATGGCATGGCTATCGCCGGCACTTTCGTAGCCGATACCGGCGGATCGCTCTATAATCGTGCCTTCTTCATCGAGCCTTCGGGCGAGGAAACATTCGAGGATAAGCGCCATCTCTTCACCATGGCTGGCGAAAATAAGGTTTTCTCGCGAGGTTATGACCGTATGAAAATCCGTTTTCGGGGCTGGAATCTGGCGATGATCGTTTGTTATGATATCCGATTCCCGGTGTGGTGTCGCAATGTCAATAATGAGTATGATGCTCTAATCGCCGTGGCCAACTGGCCCAAGGTGAGAGTCGGAGCCTGGAATACACTCTTGCCGGCACGAGCTATAGAGAATTTGGCATACGTCTGCGGCGTCGATTGCCGTGGTGTCGATCATGCCGGATTCGAGTATGACGGTTCTTCGGCTGTCTATGATTTCAAGGGCAAAGATATTTCGGTAAGAGTTGATGATCAAGGTCTCATATATGCCACTCTCAATAGAGAAAACTTAGAGAAATTCCGCTCCAAGTTCCCGGCATGGGCTGATGCCGACAGTTTCATACTTAAAGAACAAGATTAAATAACACTTTAAGTGCCGTATATATAGTAATATAAAGAGGGTGTGACAAGATTGCCACACCCTCTTAGAGCGCGGTTATTAGTTACTTCTGTGTAGTAAGATTGACATCCAATTGTGGGAATGGGAATGAGAAGCCCTTAGCTGGGAGCTCGGTGTATAATCTTTCGTTCATATCGAAGAAGAGTGGCCAGTAATTGGAGGAGTGAGTCCAGATTCTGACGGTGAAGACGATGGCGCTGTCGCCCAGTTCCACAAGTCCTACGAATGGTGAGCAGTCAGCCTTTGTCACGATGGCCACAGGGAGATCGGTGTCAACATTGGCTATCTGCTTGGTTTTGCGATGAAGTGCGCGATAGAGAGCACCATGCTTGCTTGATTCGTCATCTTTCTTGGGTTTGGCGGCTTCTGCCTCTTTGGCGCGATTTTCCTTATCATCTTCGATATATTTCCTTACCGCACGAGGATCGGAGTTGACAATCTCGAGGATGGCATCCTTGGCTGCTTGAACATTTGTACCGTAGGCAAGACTGATCGACAGGTCGACACGTCGATAGTCTTCGAGCGAGTAGTTATTGATCGACGATGTTGACATGCCGCCATTGGGGAGTATGATTGCCTTGTTGTCAACGGTATTGATGATGGTGTTGAAGAGTTGGATTGATTTTACTGTGCCGCTATATCCTTGAGCTTCGATGAAATCACCTACTTTATAGGGCTTGAGCAGCAGGATCAAGACTCCGCCGGCAAAGTTCTGGAGAGTGCCGCTCAATGCCATGCCGACAGCGACTCCGGCAGAGGCAAAGATCGCTATGAAACTGCTCGTCTCGACTCCCAAGATCCCTATGACTATTATCAGCAATATGAAGTAGAGCGAGAATTTGATCAGTGACAGCACGAAGGTGGTGAGCGAGGCATCCACCTGTCGACGTGTCATCACCTTATAGACTGTCTTGTAGAGTCGGCTTATCAGGAATTTGCCGACATAAAAGAGGGCTATCGCCAAGAGAAGTCGCAACGAGAAACTCACTATAGAGCTGCTCACCGTCGAGATCAGTTCATCGAGCCCCATCCCTTTGAGGTGTTCCCAGTTAGAAGTAGCCTGCTCAGCCACTTGCTTTACATCTACATTTGGTAGTTCTTCAGCTTGAAACATAATCTGATTTGTAACTTAATTTTTATTAAATATTCAGGGTAATTTATAGTTATCTTTTCACGAGTCTTACCACATTCTCCACATGGTGGGTGTGAGGGAACATGTCGACGGGTTGTATGTTTGTAACGCGATATTTAGCGTCCAAGAGCGCCAAGTCGCGCGCCTGCGTCGCCGGGTTACAGCTCACATAGACCAAGACTTCGGGAGAGGCATTCAAGATCACTTTTACCACATCTTCATGCATGCCGGCTCGCGGCGGGTCGATGATCATCACATCCGGTCGGCCATGTCGTTCCACAAATTCGTCGGTCAGAACATCCTTCATGTCGCCGGCATAGAAGAGGGTATTGTCGATGCCATTCACTGCCGAGTTGACGCGTGCATCAGCTATCGCCTCTTCCACATATTCGATGCCGATGACTTGGCGTGCGTTTCGCGCCACAAAGTTGGCTATCGTGCCTGTGCCGGTATAGAGGTCGTAGACCAGCGGCAGCACTCCCCCATCATCCTTGTGGTCGAGCCCGGCAAACCGCCGTGCCACCTTATACAGCTCGTAGGCTTGACGTGAATTGGTCTGATAGAAGGATTTGGCATTGACCCGGAATTTTAAACCCTCCATCTCCTCTTCGATATATTCGTCGCCGCTATATACACACACCTCTTGGTCGGCAAAAGAGTCATTGACCTTCATATTGATTATATACAAGAGTGATCGAAGCTCCGGAAATTCGCTATGGATTGCATCCATCACCATCTTGATGGCTTGGGGATCATCCTCACCGAATACCATGCACACCATCACATCGCCCGTAGAGGCAGTGCGAATCATCAGCGTGCGTAGCAGCCCTTCGTTCTCCTTTATATTATAAAAGGTGAGATGGTGCTCTTCAGCGAAGTTGTAGATGAAGTTGCGGATCTTGTTGCCTAAGTCACACTGCAAGTAGCATGTGTCGATATGGAGCACTTTGTCGAAAGAGCCGGGGATATGAAAGCCCAAAGCATCGCTCGAGTCGGTAAACTCGGCACCCGATTTTACCTCTTCCCAAGTACGCCATTTCTTGCACGAGAAGGTGTATTCCATCTTGTTGCGATATTCCCAAATATCGGCAGATCCCAAGATGGGAGTGATCTCCGGGATTTCCACTTTGCCGATGCGTGTCAAGGCATCAAATACATGCTGTTGCTTCCATTGCAGCTGATATTCGTAGGGAAGATGCTGCCATTTGCAGCCGCCGCAGATAGTGAAGTGCGGGCAGCGTGCCTCTATGCGATGTGGCGAGGGAGTCACAATGCGAGTGATGTGCGCCTCGGCAAAACTATGTTTTTTTCTATCCACTTGGATATCAACCACGTCGCCCGGAGCCCCGAAGGGGATAAAGGTGACGATCGCTGTCTCATCATCCGGTCGCATCTTCAAGCGAGCCAACGATTTTCCCTCGGCGGCAACACTCTCGATGCTGATCGAACTCAATGCAGGAAGATTCTTCTTCTTTCTTGCCATATTCTCTATTATATAACTTATTTTGCCACACCTTCTTAAGACCGATAAAATCGCTGATTTCATCCCCATCTATCGCTCAAAAAAAGAGGCATTTTCAGGTGTCGAACAAAAAAAATTCATGTTCATATTAAATTCTTCTGCAAAATTAATGATTTTAAGCAATCTTTTATTAAATTTGCAGTTACAATTTTTGAAGAATTTTTGCTATTCGATTTTTTCGTAATCGGTTGGGCGCATCTTTCTACGATTTTATCGATAGCAAAAATGATAAGTCTTCTATACCATTTTAAACCTCAAATGATCATTTTTTTAATCGAAATATAATATTTTATATGGCAAAAAAGATTTATACCTTTGGCGCAGGTAAGGCTGAAGGTACAGCTGAAATGAGAAATCTGCTTGGTGGCAAGGGCGCCAACCTCGCTGAGATGAACCTCCTTGGAATGCCCGTACCTCCGGGATTCACCATCACTACTGAAGTTTGTACAGAATATACCCAGTCGGGTCGTGATGCTGTCGTAGCTGACATCAAGGCTGATGTCGAGAAGGCTATCAAGCATGTAGAGGATCTGACTGGCAAGAAATTTGACGATCCCTCCAATCCGCTCCTCGTATCCGTACGCTCCGGCGCTCGCGCTTCGATGCCCGGTATGATGGACACAGTCCTCAACCTCGGTATGAACAATGCCACTGTTGAGACTATGGCTGAGAAGAGCGGCAACCCCCGCTTCGCTTGGGATAGCTACCGCCGTTTCGTTCAGATGTATGGCGATGTCGTGCTCGGCATGAAGCCTAAGAGCAAAACAGATATCGACCCCTTCGAGGCTATCATGGATGAAGTTAAGGAGGAGAAGGGCGTGAAGTTCGACAATGAACTCGAAGTTGAGGACCTCAAAGAACTCGTGGTGCGCTTCAAAAAGGCCGTTAAGGAATACACCGGCAAGGACTTCCCCGAGTCAGCCTGGGAACAGCTCTGGGGCGGTATCTGCGCCGTGTTCGACAGCTGGATGAACGAACGTGCCATCATCTATCGCCGCATGAACCAGATCCCCGAGGAATGGGGTACGGCTGTTAACGTACAGGCTATGGTCTATGGTAACATGGGTAATAACTCTGCTACTGGTGTGGCTTTCAGCCGCGACGCTGCAACCGGTGAAAACATCTTCAATGGTGAGTATCTTATCAATGCTCAGGGTGAAGACGTTGTGGCAGGTATCCGCACTCCCCAACAGATCACTACCGAGGGTTCTCGCCGCTGGGCTGCTCTCCAGGGCATCAGCGAGGAGGAACGTAGCTCGAAATATCCTTCGCTCGAAGAATCTATGCCTGAGCTCGCTGCCGAACTTATCGCTACTGCCAACAAACTCGAAGATCACTATCGCGATATGCAAGACATGGAGTTCACTATCCAGGATGGCAAGCTCTGGATGCTCCAGACTCGTAATGGTAAGCGCACCGGTGCCGCTATGGTACGCATCGCCATGGATCTTCTCCGTGAGGGTATGATCGACGAAAAGACTGTCCTCAAGCGCATGGAACCCCAGAAGCTTGATGAGCTCCTCCACCCCGTATTCGACAAGGAGGGCTTGAAGAAGGCTGTCGTTGTGGCTAAGGGCCTTCCCGCATCTCCCGGTGCTGCTACCGGTCGCATCGTATTCCAGGCTGACGAGGCTGAGGCTTGGGCTGAAAAGGGCGAGAAAGTCGTCTTGGTTCGTATCGAGACTTCTCCCGAAGACCTCCGCGGTATGGCTGTGGCTCAAGGTATCCTCACCATGCGTGGCGGTATGACATCTCACGCTGCCGTTGTGGCTCGTGGCATGGGTAAGTGCTGCGTATCCGGTGCCGGCGATATCCTCGTTGACTATAAGGAAAAGACTGTGACTATGTCGGGTAAGGTATTCCACGAGGGTGACTGGATCTCTCTCAATGGTTCTACTGGTGATGTATACGAAGGCAAGGTTCAGACTGCTGATCCTGAGCTCGATGGCGATTTCGGCGCTGTGATGGATCTCGCTGCCAAATACACCAAGACTCTCGTTCGCACCAACGCCGATTCTCCCCGCGATGCCAAGCAGGCTCGCCACTTCGGCGCCCAAGGTATCGGACTCTGCCGCACTGAGCACATGTTCTTCGAAGGCGACCGTATCAAAGCCGTGCGTGAGATGATCCTCGCTTCTGACGAAGCCGGTCGTCGTGTGGCTCTCGCCAAACTCCTCCCCATGCAGCGTGCTGACTTCGAAGGCATCTTCGAAGCTATGGATGGATATGGCGTGACTGTTCGCCTCCTCGATCCTCCTTTGCACGAGTTCGTGCCTCACACCACTGAAAACCAACAAGAGCTCGCTGATGAGATGGGTCTCACACTCGCCGAAATCAAAAACAAAGTTGAAGACCTCGCAGAGTTCAACCCAATGCTCGGTCACCGTGGCTGCCGCCTTGGCATCACCTACCCCGAGATCACCGAGATGCAAGCTACTGCCATCATCGAGGCTGCCCTCAACTGCAAGGCTAAAGGCATCGACGTTCATCCCGAGATCATGGTGCCCCTCGTAGGTACACTCAAGGAGCTCCAGAACCAGGCTGCTGTCATCACAGCTACTGCCAACAAGGTATTTGCCGAGAGAGGTGAAAGCGTTGACTACAAGATCGGTACAATGATCGAAGTGCCTCGTGCAGCCCTCACTGCTGACAAGATCGCTGAAGTAGCCGACTTCTTCTCATTCGGTACCAACGACCTCACTCAGATGACATTCGGATACTCTCGCGACGACGCTCCCAAGTTCTTGAAACACTACAAAGAGATCGGCATCGTCAAGGTAGATCCCTTCGAAGTGCTCGACCAGGAGGGTGTAGGCCAGCTCGTTGAGATGGGTGTCAAGAAAGGCCGTTCGACTAAGCCCGAACTCAAAGTCGGTATTTGCGGCGAACATGGTGGTGAGCCCTCATCAGTAATGTTCTGCGCAAAGCTTGGCATGAACTACGTAAGCTGCTCCCCCTACCGTGTGCCCATCGCCCGAGTAGCTGCGGCGCAGGCTGCTATCGAAGAGTAATCCCTTAGTAGGATAAATATTAACAAGGCAGGGATTTCAAATTGCTGAAGTCCCTGCCTTTCATAAATTTAAATTTGTATGTCAGAAGATGAAATGAATTCTTACCGGTTTAATTCCGGCAAAGAGCCCTCCGACGAGATGCTCGCGCAAATTATGCACGAAGTAGCAGTTGATGCAAAGAAGCGCCATGAAGAGGCCACAAAGAAATACTTTGAGGAACTACGTCGCGGCGCAAAAGAGCTGCAAGCCAAATGGACCGACCGTATAAACGAAGTGAAGAATGGCAACAACTGAGCATAAACCGGAACTGATTATCATAGCCGGACCTAATGGGTCAGGCAAGACTTCTATTACCCAGAAGTTTCTTCATCACGAGTGGGCTGAGGGTACAACGTACATCAATCCCGACCAGGTTGCCAAAGATATGTTTGGCGATTGGAATGACTCGGAAGCCGTTCTCAAAGCAGCTAACTATTGTTCTGATCTCCGCGAGCAATGTCTTAGGGACAAGAAGGGTTTTGTATTTGAGACCGTCTTTTCTGCGCAAGAGAAAATTGACTTTGTTATCAGAGCAAAGCAAGCAGGGTTCTTTATTCGAATATTCTTCATCTCCACTTCTAACCCAGCAATAAATGCATCGCGTATCGCCAAACGTGTAATGGAAGGCGGTCATGACGTACCCATAACCAAAATTATCTCTCGCTACAACAAGTCAATTCAAAACTGCAAAACAGTAGCATCAATCGTTGATCGACTCTATGTTTACGACAACTCCATAGACGATGTTGATGCACGCCCTCTTTTCCGTCTCTCAGAGGGAGTTTTAGCAAAGCAATACACTGAGGATATTCCCGATTGGGCACAAAATATTCTATTATAAAGAACTATGAAAATACTTCGTGAGATATTAGATTGGATACCATTAATTTTGTTAATTGCAGGAGTTATAGCCTTATCCATATACTTACAAGAGTGGATTCTATTGGGTCTGATAATTCTTGGAATGGTTATATTTGGTGGATTTATATATATAATGGCAATGGGAGGATTGGAAAGCGGTTTTAGAAATAGATTCCCTTTAGATTACTTAAGGCATCTGAATGTAGAAATCAATTTCTTTAAAGAAAAAGGCTTTCAAATAATTAACTATTTAGATTCAGGTAGTGAACATCCCGGTGTTTTAATGCAGAAAGAAAATTCGCCTGACGTTAGGATTATATTAAATGCCCCAATAAATCAATCTAATTACACTGTAGATGTCCGGGTTATGAAAGATCCCGAAATAAGCATTAAATATTTAGTATCAACAAATCCTGAATCAAAGATTGAAAAGTTAAATGAATTATATGAGAAAGTATGAAATATTCTGAAATATTCTGAAAGCTAAATTATTCATCTCTCCCTAAGATATGTTAGAAGCAGTATCGCGTTTCCGAAGATAACCATTGACAAAAAGCTTTTCCCGGACTGATGGTTTGTTCCTCAGCAGAGCCCGTTTCCTCGTCCGACTGCACTTCACAATTAATATTCTTTAATCGAATAACGAAATAATGAGAAATAATAATTAAATTTGCATTGTCATCCGAGGCCTATAAGTTTGAGTGAACTCACCTCAGACACACTCTGTGAAACACTACCGCTAATTGAAAATGTTTCTGCGAAAAAATTATATTTTTTGAACCAGAACAAGAAATAAGTCCACAATGCAAAC
>SAMEA3663025__coassemble_432_pt1 | contig 32647 bp, 25 predicted proteins | sample SAMEA3663025__metabat2_high_PE_004 | metagenome-assembled genome bin SAMEA3663025 (sample SAMEA3663025) | pig gut metagenome | biome: pig gut; feature: pig-associated habitat; material: faeces | place: France | collected 2012
CCCTGCCACTTCCTACGCCCCCGGAATCCAATCTGCCGATTTCAACACTCTCCTTCCCTCTTTCATTGCCTCGCGTCTCGCCGACGGATTCCGCGAGTTCGGTAGAAAGGCTCGGGGATTCCTCACCAACGATGCCACCATGATAGGTCTCGAGTCGCGCACTTCCTCTCCAATACGTGTTGACCGCGACAACGCCTCTCTCTGCTCTTGCAACATCGCCCGCCTTTTCCCCGCCGGTGAAGGAGCCGGCTATGCCGGGGGAATCGTCTCTGCTGCCATCGACGGCATGCGATGCGCTAAAGCAGCCAACGATGCTCTCTCTTCATCCCCAGATAACCCATAACCCCCTCCTCTTCTCACTCTCTCCCCCCTTCTAACAAACATTAAGCAAGTTATGACAATATTAAATATAGAAACTTCCGGCAAGATCTGCTCTGTGGCGATCACCATCGACGGCCAACTCGAGATGCAACTCGACGACTCCGAGGGTATGCAACATGCCAATAAATTGGCTCCCTTCGTCGACCGTTGTATGCAGGAGCTGACTCGTCGCGAGATCCCTCTCGATGCTGTGGCTGTCAGCATCGGCCCCGGCAGTTACACCGGACTTCGCATAGGCCTCTCTCTCGCCAAGGGGCTCGCTTTCAGCCTCGGCATACCTCTGATCGGTGTCGATACCCTCAAGATACTCGCCGTCAAGGCTATGTTCCGTTCGATGGACTGGACTGCCGAGGAAATTCTCGTGCCTATGATCGACGCCCGTCGTATGGAGGTCTTCACCGCCCCCTACGATTTCTCGCTTCGCCCTCTCGCCGAGCCGGGACCTATGATCCTCGACGCCGACTCTTTCCGCGATCTCCTCGATGCCGGTCGTCAACTCTATTTCTTCGGCGACGGCGCTGAGAAGGCTAAGCAGGTTATTTCTCACCCCAACGCTCACTGGATCGAGGGGCTCCTCCCTCAAGCCAAGGATATGCTCGCCCTCTCCGAACTCGCTTTCCGCCGACAAGAGTTCATCGATATCGCATACTCTACCCCTCAATATCTTAAAGCTTACCAGACCACTAAGCCCAAAAATTCGGTGCTCGGTCGCTAACCATTATCCTATAGATTATGCTTCCTTACAACACTGATATGGAACCGGTGCTTCTGCCCGAGTTCGGACGCAATATCCAGCGTCTCGTGGATTATTGTGTCACCATCCCCGATCGCGAGGAGCGCACTGCTTGCGCTTACGCCATCGCCGACACTATGGCGGGGCTTTTTCCCGACCTCGTAGGTGTCAACAATGACTATTCCAAAATCTGGGACCAGATCAACATCATGTCGCGTTTCGAACTCGACATCGATTTCCCCTGCGAGGTGATCACCGCCGAGAAAATGAACCCTTCTCCCCAGCCTCTCCCTTATGGTTCTTCTTCCATCCGTTTCCGCCATTATGGCAAGAATATCGAGAAGATGATCACCGTCGTGGCTGACCTCGATGATGGCGAAGAGAAGGATCTCCTTATCTCTATGATCGCCCACCACATGAAGAAACTCATGATGCAACATAACAAGGAGGGTGTCGATGATGCCAAGATCCTCCGTGATCTCGCTCTCTATTCCGACGGCAAGATCCAACTCGACCCCGACACCTACCTCCTGCACGAGTTCAAAGAAATTCCGCAACCCACGCAGTCGCGTAGCAAAAAGAAAAAAAGAAAATGAGCAGCTTTATTGTCGAGGGTGGTCACCCCCTAAGTGGCGAAATTCGTATCAAGGGAGCCAAAAATGAGGCTCTCGAAGTCATCTGTGCCGTGCTCCTTACCCCCGAGAAGGTGGTTATCTCCAACCTCCCTCAGATCTCTGACGTGAGAAATCTTATCTCGCTACTCGCTGATATGGGTGTGAAAGTGAATTATCTTTCACCTTCTGAGGTGGAGTTCCAAGCTGACAGTGTCGACCTCTCTTACATCCTCAGTGAGGAGTATCGCCGCAAGTCCGCTTCTTTACGCGGCTCGGTGATGGTGATGGGACCCCTGTTGGCGCGCTTCGGCAAGGCGCTTATGCCTCGTCCGGGGGGCGACAAGATCGGCCGTCGCCGTCTTGATACACATTTTATCGGTTTTCAAAATCTTGGAGCTGTTTTCTCTTACGCCTCCGATTCTCACACCTACACCATCTCTGCTCCCAACGAGGGGCTAAAGGGGTGCTATATGCTCCTCGATGAGGCCTCTGTCACCGGCACTGCCAATATCGTCATGGCTGCCGTCTTGGCGCGTGGGGTCACAACAATATATAATGCCGCTTGCGAACCTTATATCCAGCAACTCTGCCGCATGCTCGTGCGCATGGGAGCTCGTATCGAGGGTATCGGATCCAACCTCCTCTCCATCACAGGCGTCGAAAGCCTCAGCGGTACTCACCATACTCTCCTCCCCGACATGATAGAAGTCGGCAGCTTTATCGGCATGGCTGCCATGACCGGTTCAAACCTCCTCCTCAAAAATGTAGGAATCAACGACCTGGGTATGCTCCCCTCCGCTTTCCAACGTATCGGTATCAACCTCGGCATCGAGGGTGACGATATTCGCATCAATCAGAAGGAGATATATCAGATCGAGGAGTTCATCGATGGCTCTATCATGACCATCGCCGACGCCCCTTGGCCCGGACTATCCCCCGACCTCCTCAGCATCTTCCTCGTTGTCGCTACCCAAGCCAAGGGCTCTCTCATCATCCATCAGAAGATGTTTGAGAGCCGCCTCTTCTTCGTAGATAAGTTGCTCGATATGGGCGCCAGGGTGGTGCTCTGCGACCCCCATCGCGCAGTCGTGATAGGCGCCGGTAAGTTCAACGCACTCCGCGCCACCGACATGGTGTCGCCGGATATTCGCGCCGGTATCGCTATGCTAATCGCGGCTCTCGGTGCTAAGGGCACAAGCCGTATCCAGAATATCAACCAGATCGACCGCGGTTATGAAGATATCGAAGGACGACTGAATAAACTCGGCGCCAAAATCCAAAGAGTAGACTAATCCCTCTCTTAATTAACTCAAGCCCGATAAGTCAAATTATGATAAAACGTGAAGATCTTATAGAAATTGGTGAGTTCATCAAAACTCACGGCATCTTAGGAGAATTGAATACTCTCCTCGATGTAGACGAAGATTTCGTCAGAGATGAGTGCCCTTTCATCATCGAAATCGATGGCATTTTCATCCCTTTCTATGCCAATTCGATGCGTTTCAGATCGGCGCACTCTTCACTCATCCATCTACAAGGTGTCAATTCTGATGTCGATGCCAAACAATTCGTCGGCAAAATCATATACGCCCGTCGTAGCGACCTCGTTAAGTATTGGGGTGAGGAGGAACTCGAGGAGGAATTGGATTTTATTGGCTTAACCATTATTGATACCAACCTCGGCACTATCGGAGAAATCGTCGATATTGAGGACTCGACCGAGAATGTCCTCTTCTTGGTCAAGGATTCTTCCGGAAAGATCATCTATATCCCGGCCGTCGATGAGTTTATCGATATCATCGATGATAACACTCACACCGTTACGGTCACCCTCCCCGATGGGCTGGTAGATTTAAACGATTGATATCTTTTATTGTCTAAATAGTATGAGTGAGTTTCAACCCTTCGACGAGCAGGATGCTATAGAATACATCCGCGCCATGATACCTCGTGACATCGCCATCCGCATCGATGACGATGATATCCTGTTTGTGATCGACCATGTCTGGGACTGGTATGAACAGCATGGATTCCTTGATATCTCACTCGACGACGCCGATGACCCCGAAGTCGACCCCGACGCTATCGTCGAGTTCGTCCAAAAATTCGTGGCTCGACGTCGCAACCTCTCCATTACCCCGGAGGATGTCAAACCTATTGTTTTAGCCCAACTCGATTATGAACGCTCTCTCGAAGATTTTTAAATTATATATACCCCTCTCCCTCGCTGTAATATGCACAACTAATGCTGACGTCCAACACCGCGTCACCTACAAAGTCGAGGGTGGTAAAGTGGTCAGTTCCCAACAAGCCCCGGAGCAACAAACCTCCCCGGCTGTCGACAATAACACCAAGGTTGCCGCTGAAAGTGTCGACCTCGATGAACTCGAATTCATAGAGATGGTCAACTCCGTTTCTCTCGATGAGAAGTCGGCTGCTCTGATACGCAAATTCCAGGAAAAGGAGGGACGAAATCGCCTCTACAACACCGTCTACAATGCCAAGAACAATTGCATGGTAGAGACCTACCGCAATAAGGAGGTGCTCCTGATCACCATCCCCGCATCCCTGCTCTTCGCACCTAACGACACCATCCTCCGCAGCGATGCTACTAAATTCTTGGCGCCGATCAAGCGATATCTGAAGGATCCCGACATGTATAGAGTCCTGATGGTGATGCACACAGACAACACCGGTTCGCAGGCATATCGCGACCATATCACCGAGGCCCGCATTGGCGCCGTAGCCGAATGGTATGAATCGCAAAGCGACTGCGACACATCATTCCTCTTCCCATACGCCTTCGGCGACGATATGCCCCTCAAAGAAAACAACACCATGGCCAATCGCCAAGCCAACCGCCGCCTGGAAATTTACCTCGTCCCCGGCAAAAAAATGCTATCACAAGCCAAAAAGGGTCGTATAGTGTTCTAAAGAATAAGAATATTATTAGAGCGCGTTCCTTAATTTTAAGGAACGCGCTCTAATAATATCATTTGGCGTTTCAATGTGGGGATGGGCTTTTCAGACCTCGCATTGCTCATTATTACCACTTTATGGTTGTAGTGGCATACTTACCATCAGTGTCAATTTCAAATCCTTCCTGTTTATATTCTCTATCTGTATATGCCTTTCTGATACCTTCTTCATTAAGTCCGGTTAATTTCCTTTGTGTTCCGGCTGAATTTTTTTTACTCAACGCTTCTATCCTTTTACCATCCTGGTCATATACAGCATACTGGGTGGTATATGTATTTGTGACAAAATCAAATGAACCCTTGCTGAAATCAGCATTATCTTTCACTTTCATGTGTATTTTGTAGCCGAATGTTGCAGGCAATACAAGACCATTGGCTGTTGCAGTCCATTTTGTTGACGTCATTGTCTCAGTGTGGATTTCACCTTTATCAACGTATGAGATTGTAATATCCAGCAAATCGATCATATCTTGTGATGCTTCAAACTGGTATAGTGCCATTGCTGATTTCGGAGTTTGTCCCTTTACAGGATCATCATCTTCACTACCGCAAGATGTGAATGAGAATGAAACAAGGCTTACTGCAGCAAATACTGCAAATGTTTTGAATAGTTTTTAAAGTCCATGATGAACAAATTTTATGTTAATAATTAGTTATTCTTGTGCAAATTTAAGTTAATTAGTTGTTTTGTGCAAATTTAAGATTTTTTTTAATTTACAAGTGTTGTGACCGCAATAATATTCTAAGTTCCGAGAGCGCACTCTAATTCCTAATTGAGCAATGCTACTATATAGGCGATGTAGCATAGGGTCATTACTCCACCCTCTATTCGGGTTATCTCTCGGTCACCTATCTTCCAGCCGAATATCCAGAACATCAATGCCGCTCCGGTCATCGTTAGCATATCCAAGTTGCCTATGCCTCCCAAGGGTAGGGGAGTGATCACCGCCGACGCTCCCAATACGAAGAGGATGTTGAAAAGACAACTGCCGATCACATTGCCCACCGCCATCCCGGAGTGTCCCTTGATCGCTGCTACCACCGAGGTCGCCAATTCTGGCAAGGAAGTACCTACCGCCACTATCGTCAGTCCGACCACTGCCTCGCTGATACCTATCGAGAATGCCAAACGAGATGCATTATCCACAAAGATATCTCCTCCCCAGATCAATGCCGCCAATCCACCCCCGATCATTAGCAATGCCCGCCATAGAGGTATTTCTTTCTTGCCGGTTTCTTCCGTTTCTTTAGATTCACTGATTCCTTTCTCCTCAGATGCAGAGTCAGGCACTTTGGTCGCCTGTGAGAAGGTATAGCGCAAGAAGACCATAAAGAAGAGCAGCAACATGATGCCATCTACTCGTGTCACTATATTTTCTCCCCCATCGAGACTTCCCTTATTGCCGGCGGCAAGTAGTGCCACCGACGCCAATACCACGAAGGGTATCTCGCGAGTCAATACGCTCTGCTCGATCCTAATCGGACGGACCAACGCCACAACGCCCACGATCAGAAGCACATTCGCAATATTGCTTCCAACCACATTACCTATTGCTAACCCGGCACTACCCTTCAGAGCCGATACAAGGCTGATCACCAACTCCGGAGCCGATGTGCCGAATGCCACAATCGTCAATCCGATCACCATCTCGCTCATCCCAAAACGCTTGGCCACTGCCGAACCTCCATCCGTGAGCCAACTTGCCCCATACAAGATCATAGCCAAACTCACCACCAGAAGCAAAATATTCAAGATCACCATATCTCCTAATATAGATTATTGATACTGTTCCCCAAAGTTTCGCTTTGGGGTTTCATGAAATAAGAGCGGTACGCGTTCTTATAGTGCCAGGTCGTAGTTGATACTCATTAATACGAGCTCTGTATCGCTGTCGTTGGGCGATAACTCTTTTGCCCTCTCTGCGTATCCCTTGGCGACAAGATAATATTTCTCTTTTATCTCTTTCCGTTTCTCGACCTCGGCTCCTTCAAGCCTGTTCCAAAGCTCTCGACCTCGCTCGTAGAGCTTCTTCGCTGCCTTGGTCAGCGTCTCGGCATTCGCCCCCTTCAAGTCTGCCGCTTTGCAATAGTCGGCAAGTGCCTTGTCAGGCTCATAGTCCCGCTCATTGATCCATGCCCGCAAGGCATAGAGATGTGACTCATCGGGATGCAAACCAATCTCCCGATCGGCTATTTCTCGTGCCTCAGCTGTCTTCCCATTATCCACCATAGTCGATATCAAACTGCTGATATAGAGAGGATTCTTCGTGCCATATCGACGATATGCCTCTCTGGCCGATGCCTCGATGGCATTCTTTGCCACCGACTCTTTACTCGGATCGCGCATCATGATATTCTTCCATGTGGCAATCTCGAAGATATAACTCCGCTCTTCGCTGATGCCATGCTCGCGTGCCTTCCCCAATGCCTCTGCTGCTGCCTCCATCTCGCCGGCAGAGTATGCCCCGATCCCGGCATAGTAATAACTCTTCGCCAAGAGTGAGTCCCGGGTCTCTTTCACACTCTTCGTAGCCCAACTTTGCCTCGGCATCTCCCCATAGATCATAAAACTACGGTAGGCCTCAGGATAATATTTCCGCTTGTTATACATCTCTGCACCATAGCGATAATAATCGCTATGGTGCAGGTTAAGACTCTTGGCGATCTCTTTGGAATATCTCACCTTCGCTCGCCCCTTGGCATCGATAGTAGTGTCAAGTTGCAACGCTCGAAGATAATTGTCATAGCCATCGCAGAGCTCGCGATTCATCTCAGCCACATCGGCAAGTTTGTCGCCGGGATTGATCTTTCGCTTGGTCTCGCGAATTTCAAAGGCTGAGATCTCTAATTTCCCCGCCACATAATAGGCACGAAGCATGTCGGGACAGGCACTGTCTTGCTTGGCTTCATTTACGAGACGGCGTGACTCTTCAAGTTTGTCGAGCTTCCCGATGCCGGCTGTTGCACGCTTCAGCTCGTTCTGTCCACTCATCGGCAGTATTGCCATGAGTGCCATAATCGCCGTTATTGTTCCTTTTATTAGTCTCATTGTTATGATTCATGCCCGGCAGGGCTATTTTAGCGCTCTTAGTAAGTTGTGTTTAGAACTCTACTCCAAGTCGGATGGTAAAACCATCGAGACTAAATGGATCTGCCGGTCTATACGGATTCTTCATCTTCTGAAGCGTATAACCGAGTCCGGCAGTGAATCTCTTCCACTTCACACCCGCTACAGGCGAGAAGTAGATTCCGCCGATGCCATCGATATCGGGTGATCCTCCCAGTCTGATGTCTAAGAAGGAGGTGACAACACCCAGGTTATAGCGACCTTCGACATCGAAATAGATGGGCATTGCCAAACTCTCTACATCCCAATAATAGTGAAGTCCGATACCACCACCCACGAAGAGGTAGGGATTTACCACATAACCATGTGTCGTAGACACTTCAAAGTGGCTTTCACCATGACGAGCGGCACCAATACCCAGGTCCACAGCTCCGCGATATCCGCCGGCATTTGCCATTCCGACATATGCCAAGAGAGCCACTGCTGCAATCAAAATTCTCTTCATACTCATAAGTTTTTAATTTATTTATGTGTTTCTTAATTTTCCACTGTTCCCAAAAATTCCGTTTTGGGGCTTCATATTATTTAACAAAGAGAGCCCGTTGTCAGTTGCGGCGGGCTCTCTTTATAATAGGGTAGGAGTGATTACTTGTTGGGGAAGAAGGTGTCGAGAGCATAGTTGATACGCTCCAATACATCATCTACGCCACCATTATTCGGATCCATGGCTTGTGCCTTCTCGGCAAATGCCTTGGCTGCCTCGAAGTATTTAACCCTTACCTCCTGGCGCTTCTCGGGCTGGTTGCCTTCGATTGAGTTCCAGATCTCCGATCCGCGGTTGTAGACCTTCTTTGCGGCTCTCTCCAGAATATCGTAGGTGGCACCCTCGAACTCTGCTGCCTTGCGATAATCCTCTACTGCAGCTTCTTCGTCGCCCTTACGCTCTTGGATCCATGCTCTTGTGGCATAGAGACCCGCCTCGTTGGATGTCTTGGCAAGCTGTCCATCGATCAGTGCCAATGCCTCGTCATATTTCTCTTTGTTGACAAGTGATGTGGCAATATTATTGATGAACACCAGGTTCTGGATGCCGAATCTTTCATAACCGGCCTTTGCTATCTCGTCGATCATTGCCTCTGATTCTGCTGCCTTGCTCTCGTCGCGGTTGCTGATGTTCTGCCATGTTGCAATCTCATAGATATAGCTCTGCATATCCTTGATGTTGTTGAGACGTGCTTTCTTCAGTGCCACTGCTGCCTCGGGAAGTTTGTTGCTCGAGTAGGCGCTGATACCGGCATAGTAATATGACAATGCTCTGGTGGTGTCGGCTACGGCTTGGATCTTGCTGTCTGCCCATTCCATGTCCGGCATGTCGCCATAGATCATGAAGGCATTGTAGGCCTCGGGGAAGTATTTCTTCTGGTTGTAGAACTCAGCTGCCGATGCATAATATGCATCATAACGCTGATTCAGTGTCTTGGCCATATCTTTGTGATATTTGCCACTCTTTCCCTTCTCATCGGGCACTGCATCTAAGGGCATTGCCTTCATATAGTAGGCATAACCGTTGAGAAGTTCATATCCCATCTCCACCGGATCGACTGCCGGATCTTGTGGATTGATGAGTTTCTTGTTCTCTCTCTGCTTGAAGGCATCAAATTCGATCTTGCCCGCTACATAGTAGGCGCGTGCCTGCTGCTGGGGTGTCCCCTGCTCTGCGATGGCCTGTTGGGCCAAGGTGCGTGCATCTTCGATCTTGTCAAGTTTGCCCGAAAGTTTGGATGCTTGTTCCACTACCGGCTTCTGTGCACTTATGCTTGCTACCGATGCTACGCATAGCGCTAAAGTCAAGATTTTTTTCATAATGGTATCTTTTTTTTGTTGTTAACTTTTTCTCTATGTTGTTTCACTTTTAACTTTTGACCTCTATTAGTGCCGTTGGTTTATTCCTCTGCATTTTCTTCTGCATCGGTCTCAGCCCCTTCGGCAGTGTCGACATCCTCTTCAGGTGTCATCTCTGTCGGGGTAGCACCTTCGACGATATCTTCAGAGTATTCTGCTATCTCCTCTTCGGCGGGGTCGGAGTCTACCTTGCAGACTGAAGCGATGGTGCCGCCGCGCTTGTTGAGGTCGATGAGCTTAACTCCCTGTGTGGCACGACCCATCACTCTGACATCTGCCACAGAGAGTCGAAGTGTGATGCCACTCTGGTTGATGATCATCAGGTCGTTGTTGTCGTTGACATTCTTGATTGCTATCAGGTCGCCGGTCTTCTCGGTGATGTTGATAGTCTTCACACCCTTACCGCCACGGTTGGTGATGCGGTAGTCGTCGAGTGCCGAGCGCTTGCCATAGCCATTGCTCGATACCACCATTACTGTCTCGTCGGGTGCTCCGGTCATGGTGATCATACCGATCACTTCATCACCCTCTTCGAGGGTCATCGCTTTGACACCCTGCGAGATACGTCCCTGGGCGCGTACTCCCTGCTCGTTGAAACGGATGGCTCGCCCACTGCGGTTGGCCATAATGATCTCGCTGTTGCCGTCGGTCAGACGCACGTCCACCACTTCGTCATCTTCGCGCATCACGATCGCATTCACGCCGATGGAGCGAGGACGGGAGTAGGCGGCAAGTGAGGTCTTCTTGATGAAACCTAACTTCGTGCCGAACACCAAGTTGTGGGTGGCGGTAAATTCCTGGTCGGTCAGATCTTTGACGCGGATGAAGGCATTCACCTTGTCGTCGGCATCGATCTGAAGCAGATTCTGGATCGCGCGTCCTTTCGAGTTCTTTGCCCCCTCGGGTATCTCGTAGACTCTCAGCCAGTAGCAACGTCCCTTCTCGGTGAAGAAGAGCATGTGGTTATGGTTCGTTGCCGGGTAGATGTGTTCGATGAAGTCTTCATCGCGTGTCGAGCTGCCCTTGGCGCCGACGCCTCCTCTATGTTGGGCGCGGAACTCGCTCAGCGGCGTGCGCTTGATATAGCCCAAGTGGGAGATCGTGATGATCATCGCATCGTCGGCATAGAAGCTCTCGGTGCTGAAGTCACCCGATTGCAGGTTGATCTTCGTGCGACGTTCGTCGCCATATTTGTCTCTGATCTCCACAAGTTCTTGCTTGATTACTTCGCGAAGTGTGTGATCATTGCTCAAAATTTCATTGTAATAGGCAATAAGATGCATCAATTCGTCATATTCTTGACGCAATTTCTCCATCTCCAAGCCGGTGAGCTGACGGAGTCGCATCTCGACGATGGCGCGTGTCTGGATCTCATCGAGTCCGAAACGCTCGGAGAGTCGCTCGCGTGCTTCGTCGGTGGTCTTGCTGCTACGGATTATGGCGATTACTTCGTCGATATTGTCAGTGGCGATCATCAACCCCTGGAGGATGTGGGCTCGCTCTTCTGCCTTACGAAGCTCATAGCGTGTGCGGCGTGTCACCACCTCGCGACGGTGACCGACGAATGCCTCTAAGATCTCTTTGAGGTTCAACGTCTGAGGACGTCCATTCACCAATGCAACGTTGTTGACGCTGAATGAGGTCTGAAGCTGTGTCAACTTGAAGAGCTTGTTCAAGACTACATTGGCGTTGGCATCGCGCTTGATGTCGATCACGATGTTGATCTTGCCGCGCGCCGAGGTGTCGGTGACATCAGCGATGCCGTCGATCTTCTTCTCTTCGGCAAGCGTATGAATCGACTTGACAAGTTCCCCTTTCAGCACGCCGTAGGGAATCTCGGAGATGACGATCATATCGTGGTTGCCATCATTCTCGATCTCTGCCTTGGCGCGGAGGATGATCCTGCCGCGGCCTGTCTCGAAGGCATCTTTTACTCCCTGCATGCCATAGATCTCACCGCCGGTGGGGAAGTCGGGTGCCTTGATATGTTCCATCAGACCCTCGATGCTGATCTCCGGATCGTCGATCAGTGCTATCGAGGCATTCAGCGATTCCGTAAGGTTGTGGGGTGGCATATTCGTAGCCATACCCACTGCGATTCCTGAAGCTCCATTCACCAAGAGGTTGGGTATGCGGGTCGGCAATACTGTCGGCTCCATTAGTGTGTTGTCGAAGTTGGGCATGAAGTCCACCGTCTCTTTGTCGAGATCGCGCAGTAGCTCTTCTCCCATCCTCTCTAATTTCACCTCCGTATAACGCATCGCTGCCGGGGAGTCGCCGTCGATCGATCCAAAGTTGCCCTGACCGAATACCAACGGATAGCGCAACGACCATTCCTGTGCCATTCTTACCATCGTCAGATAGATAGAGGAGTCGCCATGTGGGTGATATTTACCCATCACTTCTCCTACTATTCTCGCCGATTTCTTCGTATCGCCCGAATAGGTGTTGCCCAACTCATTCATGCCAAACAATACTCTGCGATGCACCGGCTTGAAGCCATCTCTTACATCCGGTAGAGCTCGCGACACTATCACCGACATGGAGTAGTCGATGTAGGCACTCTTCATCTCCGATTCTATGTTAATCGGTATTATTTTTTCGTCTACTTGCATTATACTTTTTTTCGGTTTGTTTCTTCTTTTTTAAGCACCCATTTGCCCCTATCCGGAGCATGGCAGTTTAACACACAAAATTACAAAAAATTTATGACTTTTTTCCTATTTTTCGTATAAAAAATAAGCAGATACCATTATCTCAACGGTATCTGCTTGCTTTTCTTTGTTTAGTTACGAGCTTTTTCTTTAATTCTCAGCTTTTATGAGTCTTATATTCTCAGCTTTTTTATTCCACAGGCTTATAGTCTATCGTCAGCTTTTCGTCACCTTCATGATAGTCGGCCTTAATCGTGCCCCCTATCTGTGACTCGGCGTTGAGCCGCAACATCATCTCGGCAAGTTCATCTTCCAGATATTTCTGGATCGAACGCTTCAGCGGGCGAGCACCAAAGTTCTTGTCATAGCCCTTGTCGGCGATAAATTTCTTCGCCGCGTCGCTAAGTTCAAGGCGATAACCAAGTTTCTCAACGCGTACCATAAATTCGCGAAGCTCGATGTCGATGATCTTGGAGATGCTCTCGTAGTCGAGGGAATCGAACATGATGATATCGTCGACACGGTTCAGGAACTCGGGTGAGAAGGCGCGGTTCAATGCCTTGGAGATCACGCTGTGTCCCTGCTCTTTGCTCACTTCGCCGGAGTTGAAGCCGACTCCGCCTCCAAATTCTTTGAGTTGTCGGGAACCGACGTTGCTCGTCATGATCAAGATGGTGTTCTTGAAGTCTATCTTCCGACCTAAGGAGTCGGTGAGACGCCCTTCGTCCATAACTTGCAGCAATAGATTGAACACATCGGGATGTGCCTTTTCGATCTCGTCGAGCAGCACCACGCTATAGGGCTTCCTTCTCACTTTCTCGGTGAGCTGTCCACCCTCTTCGTAGCCGACATATCCCGGAGGTGCTCCCACCAAGCGTGATACGCTGAATTTCTCCATAAATTCACTCATATCGACCCTCAGCAAGGAGTCGGTGGAGTCGAACATATATTCCGCCAATTTCTTGGCAAGAAGTGTCTTACCTACGCCCGTGGGACCTAAGAACATGAACACGCCGATAGGCTTGTTGGGGTCTTTCAAACCGATGCGGTTGCGCTGGATGGCTTTCACCACCTTCCGGATGGCTTCGTCTTGACCGATGACACACCCCTTAAGGCTCTCGCCCATCTTCAGCAGTCGAACTCCTTCGGCTTGTGCGATGCGCTGCGTCGGTACTCCCGTCATCAGTGCAACTACCTCTGCCACCTTCTCGGCATCCACCACCTGGCGCTCGCTGTTAAGTCCCTCTTCCCATTCTTTCTTGGCTTGGTCTAATTCCTCTTTGGCTTTCAGAACTTCGTCGCGAAGTGAGGCCGCACGCTCGTAGTCCTGTGCCTTGGCTGCCGCCAATTTCTCTTGGGTCAGTTCGTCTACTCGCTTCTCAAGATTGTCGATCGCTTCGGGCACCACGATATTGGTGATATGTACGCGGCTCCCGGCCTCGTCGAGTGCATCCAACGCCTTGTCGGGGAAGGTGCGGTCGCTGACATAGCGCTCGGTCAGCGATACACATGCCTCCAAGGCCTCTTCGGTATAAGTCACGTTGTGGTGATCTTCATATTTGCTCTTGACTTGTCGCAAGATCTCTAAGGTCTCTTCAGGTGTCGTCGGATCGACGATCACTTTCTGGAAGCGTCGCTCTAATGCTCCATCTTTCTCGATGTTCTGTCGATATTCGTCGAGCGTGGTCGCTCCGATGCATTGGATCTCACCTCGCGCCAATGCCGGCTTCAATATGTTGGCGGCATCCATCGATCCGCTTGTGTTGCCGGCACCCACGATCGTGTGCAACTCGTCGATGAAGAGGATGATGTCTTTGTTCTTCGAAAGCTCGTCGAGCACTGCCTTGATGCGCTCTTCGAATTGACCGCGGAATTTGGTGCCTGCCACCATCGACGCCATGTCTAACCCGATCACGCGCTTGTCGAAGAGTACGCGCGACACTTTGCGCTGCACGATGCGCAGTGCCAATCCCTCGACGATAGCCGATTTGCCGACTCCCGGCTCGCCGATCAGCACAGGATTGTTCTTCTTGCGTCGAGACAAAATCTGTGCCAGTCGCTCGATCTCTTTCTCTCGACCCACCACCGGATCCAGGTTGCCCTCGGACGCCGCTTTGGTCATGTCATAGCCATATTTGTCGAGCGCCGGTGTATCGCTGCCTTTGCCTCGCTGTGAACGAGTTCTTATGCCCGTTCCTCCCTGTCCTGACCCCTCGGGGCGATTGCCCGGCTCTCCATCCGGTTTGCCTTCTTCTTCGAAGAGTAGATCGTCTTGGTCATCGTCAGATTTCATGTCGCTCGGCATTTCTCCGATGTTGATGCCCTGAATGGTGATGTTGAAGTTGAAGTATTCCTCTTTGATGTGACGCAGTATCTCGGAATCCATGCCATTTTTGTCGTTGACAAGTGCCATGAAGAGGTGCTCGCTGCCGATTACTCGCATATTCATCTTGCGTGCCTCGGAGGTGGCAAGCTGTAGAAACCTCACCCCGGAGAGGGTGATGGCATATTTCTCGTCGAAGAGGGTAGTGGTGTCTTGTGGCTCCGGCTGTTGCCTGAGTGCTTCCTCTATCTCTTCGATCACTTTGTCGATATCTACATTGACCCGACTTATGATCTTGTATGCCACGCCGTCGCGGTCACGAAGTGCCGCTAACATAAAGTGTTCGGGCATGATCACTCGAGATCCCGTGCGCTTAGCCTCTTCCAAGGCAAGCTCAAGTACGGGCAAAAATTGCTTTGAATAGTCGTTGCTCATCTATTTTGGATGTTTGTTTCTCCCTTTACACCGCAAATGTCGTGCCAATTTTGAAAAATCACCCTGTTTTTTCTCCTTTTATATATTTTTTTGCTATTTAGTGACGTTTTTGTCTCTATTTTTTTGTGACATTCTCACCATGCTGTTGACCGTTAGAGCGCGTTTTAACGCGCTCTTATACCATGCTCGCTATCCGGTAGGTGATCCATGCCAGGATCCATGCCAATCCGGTGTTGTAGAGGATCGCGAAGAGTGTGTAACCCCAACTCTCGGTCTCGCGCTTGATGGCCGCTAAGGTCGCTATACAGGGGAAGTAGAGCAACACGAAGACCATGAACGCCATGGCGGAAGCCGCCGTGAAGGGGGCCTTGCCTGTCACTTGCGACGGAGTCTGAAGTCGCTTTACAAGCGATTCTGAGGAGTCTTCGCCTCCATATAGCACTCCCAAGGTGGAGACCACGGTCTCTTTGGCTGCCGCGCCTGCCATTAGTGACACACTTGTCTGCCATTCGAAACCAAGTGGACGAACTGTCGGCTCGATTGCTTTACCGATGCGACCCAAGATGGAGTGCTCTTGCTGATATTCCGATGTGGCGATGGCGTCAAGCTCTTCAGGTGTGGGTGGGACTTCGATCGTCGCCATCTCTTTGGCGATGTTGGCTCGATAGTCGGCAGGAACGTCGCCTATGTCGTAGTGGGGAAAGTAACTGAGTGCCCAAATGATGATCGATGCCACCAGGATCAAACCTCCCATCTTGCGAAGATATTGATCGGCTTTGCTCCACATGTTGCGCATCGTAGCCTTCAACGTCGGCACGCGGTAGGGGGGAAGCTCCATCACGAAGGGGGTCTCATCTTTCTTGAACCATACCTTGCGCATAAGTCGCGCCGTCAACGCCGCCACCAGGATACCTAAAAGGTAGAGCCCAACGAAGACCACCGCACCATATTGCGGGAAGAATGCTCCGGCCAGTAGGACGTAGATCGGAATTCGAGCCGAACAACTCATGAAGGGATTGATCAGTATGGTGATAAGTCGACTCGATTTGCTCTCAATGATGCGTGTCGACATCACAGCCGGAACGTTACACCCGAACCCCATGATCATCGGTATGAAGGATTTGCCATGTAGCCCCATCTTGTGCATCAGTCGGTCCATGATGAAGGCAACTCGCGCCATATAGCCGGAGTCTTCCATAAAGCTGATGAAGGCGTAGAGTATCAAGATATTGGGCAGGAACACTATCACTCCTCCCACACCCCCGATCACTCCATCCAAGAGCATATCTTTCAGCGGACCGTCGCTCAGCACGCGGTCGAGCATCCCGGAGATCCATCCCACCAATGATTCGATCCATCCCATCGGATAACTCCCCAATTTGAATGTAGCCCAGAACATCAGCCACATCGCAGCTATGAAGAGGGGAAATCCGAAGAGCTTGCTTGTCACTACGGCGTCGATCAGCTTGGTGTTGTCTTTATGGCGCTCTTCACCTCCGCTCATCGTCTCGCGGAGTGCTCCCTGCACGAAGCCATATTTGTCGGCCGAGATCGCTGAGGCCACATCTTCGTTGATGCTTGCCGAGATCTTGCCCTCTTCTTCGCGTCGCATCTCTTCCCAGCGTGGATAGGAGGGGTTGTCGCGGAGGGTGGATTCGATCTCCGGATCATGTTCCAGATATTTTATCGCCATGAAACGGGGCGATATATGCTCGGTGACGCTCGGGTCGCTCTTGAACTCTCGATTCATCCTCCCCACTGCCGATTCGATCACAGGATTCATGCGGATATGGATGTGGCGTGTCACCGGGTTGCGCATTTCATACACTTCGATCACTCGCTCCAGAAGATCTTCGACACCCCAGCCGGTAGCAGCTATCGTCGGTACGATTGGCACGCCCAACATCTTGCCAAGGGAGTCATGGTCTAACTGTATGCCCGATTTCTTTAACTCGTCATACATGTTCAGACACATCACCATAGGCAGGTTCAGGTCGATCAATTCAGTTGTGAGGTAGAGGTTGCGTTCCATGTTCGAGGAGACTACTACGTTGATGATCACGTCGGGTGTCTCTTGTCGCAGATAGCGCATCACATAGAGTTCTTCGGGGGAGTAGGCTGAGAGGGAATAAGTGCCCGGCAGGTCGACGATATTGATATGATACCCATGATATCGGATATGCCCCTCTTTGGCCCCTACGGTCACTCCGGCATAGTTGCCCACATGTTCGCGGGCCCCCGACACATGGTTGAACAGTGAGGTCTTGCCGCAGTTGGGGTTGCCGATCAGCGCAACGTTGATGATCTTGTCGAGGCGTAGACGCACCGGCACATTACATTCATCATTCTCTGCCACTTCCGGCAGGTTCTCCGCATTTTCTTCCCGGTTTTGCCAGTCTTCGAGTAGCTCGACTTCAATCAGGTTCGCCTCGGCGCGCCGCAACGACACCTCATAGCCCATTAAGGCATATTTCACAGGGTCTTGGAGTGGCGCATTCAACACTACCTTTATCTCGCGTCCTCTTACGAATCCCATCTCCATCACCCTCTTGCGGAAGGCGCCATGTCCCAATACTTTGGTTATAACGCCGGTCTGTCCCGGCTTTAATTCCGACAACTGCATAATTCCTATAATTTTAGCATGCGCACCATAACATACACCCTATAAAAGTGCCATGTAACAAAAGCGCACAATAATACAAAATTACACACTATAATCCCCACAACCAAATTTTCCACCCTCTTTTTTTAAGGAACGCGCTCTAAAAAAGTCCACCCTCGCTTTGTCCATAGACTATTCTCCACATCCCCCCAAAATAAAAGCGTCAGAAATCTACGGATAAATTTTGTTTTTGCCGTAGTTTTCTGACGCTTGGGCTATGTGTCGGCTTTGATGCGGACCGCTATTTTATTTAGATTCTGCCGGCTTGTTAGATTCCGCTGGCTTGGCGGCTGATTTCAGGTGCTTGTCGAGGAAGCGGAAGAAGGTGCGCTGCCATAAAATCGCATTCTGTGGCTTTAATACCCAGTGATTCTCGTCGGGGAAGACGAGCATCTCTGCATCCAATCCGCGCATCTTCGCTGCGTTGAACGCCATCATGCCTTGTGAGGCCAAAATGCGATAGTCAAGCTCGCCAACGGTGATCAGCATCGGTGCCTCCCAGCGATCCACATAGCGGTGGGGCGAGTTGGCGTAGGTGCGCTGTGCCACTGCATTCTCTTTGTCCCAATAGGGGCCGCCAAGATCGAAGTCGGCAAACCACATTTCTTCCGTCTCAAGATATTGTGACTCTACGTTGAAGATGCCGGCATGTGCTACAAGGGCTGCATAGCGACCATCATTGTGTCCTGCCAACCAATATACCGAGAATCCACCATAGCTGGCGCCGATGGCTCCTACATGTTCGGCATCTACGTAGGGTCGCGATTTGATATAGTCGGTGGCGGCATAGTAGTCTTGCATGTTCTGACCACCATAATCGCCCGAGATCTCGCGATTCCATTCCGTGCCGAAACCGGGTACGCCATGTCGGTTGGGCGCTATCACGATATAGCCGTGGGCTGCCATAATCATAAAGTTCCATCGATAGCTCCAGAACTGGCTCACTGCTTGCTGTGGCCCACCCTGGCAGTAGAGGATTGCCGGATATTTCTTGTTAGGATCAAAGTCGGGGGGGAGGATCTCCCAGCAGGTCATCTCTTTGCCATCGGTGGTCGGCACGATTACCTTCTTCACTTCGCCAAGCTTCAGCTGGTCGAGAAGTCCTTTATTAGCAGTGGTGAGTTGCTTTACACCCTGCTTGTTGACGGCATACACCTCATTGGGCTCACGCATGGAGTGGCGCAAGGTGATGGCATTCTCATTGTCGATCGGAGTGACGGTGGCATAGTCATACTGCCCGGCGGCGATGGTGTCGATACGACAGTCGTTGACATCAATCGTAAACACCGGCTCTGTGCCCTGGTAGTATCCGGTGAACCATATCTTCTTGCCATCCTTACCCCAGGAGATATTCTCGGGCCAATAGTCCCAATTTTCAGTTAGATCGCGGCTCTGACGTGTCGACATATCCATCACCATCAGACGCTTCTTATCGCTCTCATACTTGGCGGTGGGCATCGATAGCCATGCCAAGCTCTTGCCGTCGGGCGAGAACACCGGGTCGGTGTCATAGCCGGGAAACCCTTCGCCCGTGAGCTGCTCGGTCTTGCCGCTTGCCAAGTCATAGAGATAGAGGTTGGAGTCGGTGGAGAAAACATAGTCTTTACCCTTCAGCTTGCGGCTGACATATACCAGCTGCTTGCTGTCGGGAGTCCAAGCGAATGACTCGGCGCCACCGAAGGGTCGCATCGGACACTCGTAAGGCTCGTCGGTCATGATATCCTTACCCTCTTTTACCTTATTGCCTTCGATCTCTGCCAAGAAGGGATGGGGTATCTTGCTCACCCATTCATCCCAATGCTTGTAGCCAAGGTCGTCGATCACTTTTCCCGTAGTCTTCGGAAGATCTTTGTAGAGCTCTTCATCAGGCTTGTGGAAGTCGTCGATGGCTGAGGAGTAGATCACATGCTTACCGTCGGGACTGATCTTGAAGCTCTCGATGCCGCGAGATTCGGAGCTCATCTTCTGCTCGCCGCTGCCGTCGGCCTTGATGCTATAGATCTGCATCGTCTCGCTCTCTTTGTCCATACGCAGGAAGGCGATACGCTCGCCATTCTCGATCCATTGTAGATTCGACTCGGAGCCTGCTGTCTTGGTGAGACGTTTCATTTCGCCACCCTCGGCCGTGATGAGATAGATCTCTGCATTGCCCTTGTTCTCTGCTATGTCTTCATAGCTCATGGTCAGTGCTATCTGCTTGCCATCGGGTGAGGGTACTGCCTCTGTGATGCGTCCGAAGGCTTCCAGCACTTCAGGAGTCAGCATCCCATCCTCTACCTTTACTTCAGGTTTCTCGATGATTTTCTCTTGTTCGCCCGTCCCGGAGCATCCACTCAAGACCATGGGCATTAACATTGCACACATTGTCAGATTTGTCTTGTTCATAATCTCTTCGTGTCTTTTTAATGATATTATTTTTTATGATTAGAGTTTTTATTTTTTTTCCATGTTCGTCCGGCATCCCGGCGATTGCCTCTCTCCGGCTTGTTGCCATAGAGGGCTTCGACCAGATCGGGACGGCGCATCTTCCTCAGTTCGGCGATGATCTCCGCACGACACTCCGGCTTCCACCAGAAGAAAAATTGCCGCTGTGCCAATTTCTCGCGCTCTCCGCGGGCAGTATACATCTTCTCCCCGGTGTAGGGATGATAGCCGGTGTAGTAGATCTCCGTAGCGACCGTCATTGGTGTCGGTGTAAAATCTTGCACTTGTTCAAGCTGAAAGTTCAATCCCTTGGTGATGGCGGCAAGTTCCGCCATGTGCTCTTCGCGACATCCCGGATGCGAGGAGATGAAGTAGGGGATGAGTTGCTGGCGCAATCCCTCTTCGGCATTGACACGGTCGAAGATGCGCTTGAATTTGCGAAATTGCTCGAAACTCGGCTTGCGCATACATGCCAAGACTTCGTCGGCAGTGTGCTCGGGTGCAACCTTAAGTCGCCCGCTCACATGGCGCGCTATCAACTCGTGGATGTATTCTCGGTTGACGGCATCGACTGACGTGTCGCCACTCGGATGCATGGCGAGATCATAACGTACACCGCTACCGATAAATGATTTCTTTACCCCTGGCATTGCATCCACCATCCGATATACTTCTATGAGTCGACTATGGTCGTTGTCGAGGTTGGGACAGGGCTTGGGATGAAGACAGGAGGGGCGAACACAACGACTGCATATACCACGGTCTTTACCTCCCATGCCATACATATTGGCAGAGGGCCCTCCCAAGTCGGAGATATAACCCTTGAAGTCATCCATGCGGGTGACTTGACCCACCTCCCGGGCTATCGATTCTTTCGATCGAGAGGCAATAAATTTCCCTTGATGGGCTGATATCGTGCAGAAGGCGCATCCGCCGAAGCATCCGCGGTGCATACACACCGAGTGTCGGATCATCTCGTAGGCGGGGATCACCTTCCCTTTGTAGCGAGGGTGGGGGAGGCGTGTGTAGGGGAGGTCGAACGTGGAGTCTATCTCTTCGGTGGTCATCGGCGGATACATAGGGTTGATCTTGACCCTATTCCCTTTCGCCTCTTGCCAGATCACTCTACCCTCATATTTGTTCGATTCTTCTTCGACATGGCGGAAGTTGAGCGCTTGCAGTTTCTTGTTCTTCAGGCATGCTTCGTAGGAGTGGAGCACGATGTCTCCCTCTTGCGGCTCTTCACAGCTCAGAAAGGCGGTCTGGAGCACGTCGGTGATCTCGCCGATCTTCTCCCCATGCTCTATGCGGCGTGCCAAGGCGAGCATCGTCCGCTCTCCCATGCCATAGCACACCATGTCGGCTGCCGATTCGCAGAGTATCGAGGGACGCAACCGATCTTCCCAATAGTCATAATGTGCCACGCGACGTAGGGAGGCTTCGATGCCTCCGGCTATCACAGGCACGTCGGGATAAAGATCTTTCAATATACGGCTATAGACGATGGTCGGCATATCGGGTCGCATGCCATGTCTTCCCCCTGCCGTGTAGGCATCGTCGTGTCGCAAACGCCGATTGGCGGTGTAGTGATTCACCATCGAATCCATTGCTCCGGCGGTGACACCGAAGAAGAGACGGGGCTCTCCAAGCTTGCGGAAGTCGCGCAGGTCATCCCGCCAATTGGGTTGAGGTACTATTGCCACGCGGTAGCCGGCTCGCTGCAATACTCTGCCGATCACCGACGCGCCAAACGATGGATGGTCGATATAGGCATCCCCGGTGAAGAGGATGATGTCGGCTCGATCCCAGCCCTGCATCGCCATCTCTTCGCGTGTGGTCGGTAGAAAGTCACTCTTTAATGCCATAATCTGTTGTCCTCTATATCTTATTTATCATCTTGCTCGCCATTCTCTCCTCTCTCTCTCGCCTCTTTTATCTCGGTGAGTCGCACCAGCTCGTCGCGAAGTTGTGCCGCTTCGATGAAGTCGGTGCGCTTGGCTGCTGCCACCATCCGACTCTTCAGGTTGTCGATCTGATGTTCGATCTCATCTATGGTCATATATTCGAGCACCGGATCGGCTGCATACATATTGCACTGCTCTTCTTCTATATAGGGACGCCGAGCAGAGGCCGCAGTCGGGGGCTCCGGGTCGATGGTCATACGCTCGCGAGCGATCTTCTTGCCTCGCATACTCATACCCTCTTTCGGCTCGTAGAGGTCTAATAGGTCGTTGCCTCCCTCTTTGATGATCGGTGTGGGGGTGATGTGATGCTCTTCGTTATAGCGCATCTGCTTGGCGCGACGTCGCTCCGTCTCGTCGATGGTCCGCTGCATGGAGTCGGTCACCTTGTCGGCATACATTATCACCTTGCCATGAACATTGCGAGCAGCTCGTCCCGCCGTCTGTGTCAGCGACCGGTGATTGCGCAAGAAGCCCTCTTTGTCAGCATCAAGTATCGCCACAAGACTCACCTGCGGCAAGTCAAGTCCCTCTCTCAGAAGGTTGACTCCCACCAAGACATCATAGAGCCCTTCTCGCAAATCTTCGAGGATGCGGATGCGGTCGAGCGTGTCGACATCGCTATGGATATAGGCGGAGTTGATGCCCCATTTCCCAAGATGAGTATTGAGCTCTTCTGCCATACGCTTGGTCAGCGTCGTCACCAAGGTGCGCTCATCCCGCTCGATGCGCAGGCGTATCTCTTCCATCAGATCGTCGATCTGATTCTGGGTCGGGCGTACCTCAATCTCCGGATCGAGCAGACCGGTCGGGCGGATCACTTGCTCTGTAAATATACCCTCCGTCTGCTGCATCTCATAGTCGCCGGGGGTGGCACTTACATAGATCACTTGCGGTGTAAGCCCCTCGAATTCTTCAAATTTCAAAGGACGATTGTCGATCGCTGCCGGCAGACGGAACCCATATTCCACCAAGTTCATCTTGCGCGACAGGTCGCCACCATTCATGCCCCGAAGCTGCGGCACTGTCACATGACTCTCGTCGATAATCGTCAGAAAATCCTTCGGAAAATAGTCCAAGAGGCAGAAGGGTCGCATCCCAGGCTCGCGCCCGTCGAAGTATCGAGAGTAGTTCTCGATGCCGCTGCAATGTCCCAATTCTTTGATCATCTCCACGTCGTAGGTCACACGCTCGCGAAGTCGCTCAGCCTCGAGGATCCTACCCTCCCGTCTGAAAAACTCACACTGCGCCCCCAGATCCAACGTAATCTGATCGATAGCCTGCATGGTTCGCTCTTTCGACGCCACAAAGATATTGGCAGGGTAGATCTTGAAGCCCTCAAGACTCGTAATCACTCCACCGCTCTCCGGGTCGATGGTCTGTATGCTCTCGATCTCGTCGCCCCAGAACACTACACGAAGCTGGATCTCTTCGAACGACAACATAATGTCGACCGTGTCTCCCTTGACACGAAACTGCCCATTGCCAAGCTCCGTCTCCGTGCGGCTATAGAGAGAGTCTACCAACTTGCGGAGAAAGGCATTACGGCTGATGGTCTCTCCTACTGAGATCTCAATCACAGTCTGTGAGAAATCCTCCGGATTACCCATACCATAGATACAGCTCACCGACGACACCACCACAACATCGCGACGCCCCGATAGCAGGGCTGCAACTGTCGAGAGTCGCAACTTATCGATCTGTGAATTGATCATCAGATCCTTCTCTATATACTTATCCGAACCGGGTATATATGCCTCCGGCTGGTAATAATCATAATAACTTACGAAATACTGCACCGAATTCTCCGGAAAGAAATTCTTGAACTCTGAATAGAGCTGCGCTGCCAGGGTCTTATTGTGCGACAAAATCAGAGTCGGACGTTTCACCCGCTCTATCACGTTAGCCATCGTAAACGTCTTGCCGCTACCCGTCACGCCGAGCAGTGTCTGATATGGTTGTCCCGACAATACGCCGCGCGACAACTCTTCGATTGCCTCCGGCTGATCTCCCGTAGGCAAATATTTAGATGTCAACTTAAAATCCATAACTCGCAAATATAACCATTCTTCCCCACCTATCAAAATCCAAACCCAAAAATCCACCCCTACGACCCCAAAAATTTAAGGAACGCGCTCTAAAATTTTGTTTTCCCAAGTTTTTGGATTACCTTTGTGGATTATTCCGATTTACCCCCTCGCGGGGTGAGGAGGATTGTTTCTAAGTTTTTCTATTTTTTCGGTAATTTTAAGATTTTAATTGGTAAAAATATGAGAAAAAACATTGTTGCCGGCAACTGGAAAATGAATACTACTCTCGATGAGGGTGTCGAACTCGCTAATGATGTCAATGCTCTCCTTAAGGAGAAGAAGGCTAATTGCGAGGTAATCGTGTGTGTGCCTTTCACTCACCTTACTTCCGTGAACGCCGTGCTCGAACCGGAACTCGTGAAACTCGGCGCTGAAAACTGCTCCGAACATGCTAAGGGTGCTTACACCGGTGAGGTTAGTGCCGCTATGGTGAAGTCTACCGGCGCTCAGTATGTAATCCTCGGCCACAGCGAACGCCGTCAGTATTTCGCTGAAAATAATCAGCAGCTCCTGGCTAAGACCAAAATCGCTCTCGAAAATGGTCTCGCTCCCATCTTCTGCGTGGGCGAAGTCCTCGAACAGCGCGAGAACGGTTCTTTCAATGAGGTCGTTAAGGAGCAAGTTGAAGCTCTATTCTCTCTCTCTGCAGAGGAGTTCGCAAAGGTCGTAATCGCTTACGAACCCGTTTGGGCCATCGGTACCGGCAAAACCGCTACTGCCGACCAAGCTCAAGATATGCACGCTCATATCCGTCAAGTCATCGCTGCCAAGTATGGCGCTGAACTCGCTGACAATACTTCCATCCTCTATGGTGGTAGCTGCAAACCATCTAACGCTAAGGAACTCTTCGCTAAGCCCGACGTGGATGGCGGCTTGATCGGTGGCGCTTCTCTTAAGGCTGCTGATTTCCTCGGCATCATCGAAGCTTTCGATAAGTAATGACTTATTCTAAACTCATATCCATTCTGCTCATAGCCGGCACTTATTTGTGCCCGGCTATGGCGCAGTCTGTCTCTTCTGGCGCCGATAACGACCCTATCTCCATGATCGAGGCTGAGTCGGAGGGTAATGTCGAGATCGATATCCCACAAAATATCATCGATCTCATCCTCAAGGAGCAGGAAGTTAAACATAAACGCGAAAACCTCCGCCCCGGTATCAACAAAATGCCCGGTTATCGAATTCAGGTCTTCTGCGATGGCAACCATCAGTCGAGCCTCGAGTCCAGAGCCCGCGCTCGCGGAAGTGCCATCGTGGCCCGTTTCCCAAAGTATCGCGGTCAGGTGTATTCCTATTCCAGCTCCCCCAACTGGTATACTCGTATCGGTAATTTCCGTACTTCCGAGGAGGCTTCTACAGCTCTCGCCGAACTAAAACGCGCCTTCCCTCAATATTCCAATCAAATGAGGGTCGTTAAGAGTCAGATCATTATCGTTAAATAATCCCTTTTTTACTCCACCTATTCGCCATTATGGCTGCTTATCCCGCTCATGACCCGGCTCTCGTAGCCGAAATCGCCGCCCATTATGAGGCTATCCTTCGCCTCGTCGGCGAGGACCCCGATCGCGAAGGCCTGCGCAAAACTCCCGTTCGCGCCGCCAAGGCTATGCTCGACGTGACTCATGGTTATCGCGTCGATCCGATTTCTATCGCTCGTCAAGCCATCTTCGAACATGCCGGCTCGAAAATGGTAATCGTTAAGGATATCGAGTTCTATTCCCTTTGTGAACATCATATCCTCCCTTTCTTCGGCAAAGTTTCTATCGGATATATTCCCGATGGCAAGATGATCGGCCTTTCCAAGTTGGCACGTATCGTCGATAATTTCGCTCGCCGTCTCCAGGTCCAGGAGAGACTCACCGCTCAGGTGTGCCAACTCCTCGCTGAGGCTATGCCCAATAAGGGTGTCATCGTAGCTTGCACCGCACAGCACCTCTGCATGAAAATGCGTGGCGTCGAAAAGCAAGACTCCGCCACAACCACCTACGACTATTGCGGCCTATTCGCCCAAGATTCCAACCTCCGCAACGAGTTCCGCCAACTCCTCCAAGACTAACACGCTATATTATTCACCTCAAACATATCGCTACACGCGCCTATTTATGGTGCGTGTTTTTTTTGTAGCCTTTTTATCTTTATTCTTAATTTTGTTTTTTTAGCTCTAACTCTACCTAAGGCGTCTCTCCATATAGAAGCGGCGGGTCCGTAGCCACATCAGACTCGCCCCGACTATTTGTGCCCCCGCCGTGAAGGCAAAGGCTGACGTATATCCCATGTATTCGATCAGTACGCCCCCCGACAGTATGCCAAGTCCCATGCCAAGATCCCATGATGTCAGTATCGTCGAGTTGGCAGTGCCGCGCTGGTCATGGCGTGCCAAGGAGATGAACATGTTAAGAAACGCCGGATACATTCGTCCGTTGCCCAGACCGATCAGCAGTGCCGATACATAGTATGCCCACTCTCCGGGCGACAACACAAAGAGGGTATAGCCCACCGAACTCACTATACATCCCTGAATGGCATTCTCAGCCAAGTGCCCCTCGCGCAGTGATTTCGCCCCATAGAGTCGTGACACCACGAGTCCGATCGACAGCAACGCGAAGAACCCCCCGGTGCCGTTGGTGATGCCAAAAACCTCCTTGCCGTAGATCGCCACATAGTTGCTCATCACTCCCCAGCAGAGTCCGAAGAGCAGTATGTTAATCGCCAAGAGCCATGCTCGCGTCAGAAAGAAATGGTCCATGCTGATATGAGGCTTACCCTCTACGCGCCGACGCGCCGGAAGATTGATCGTAGTGGTGCAATAGAAGCCGATACCTGCCACGACCAGCGAGATCCAGAAAAGCAACCGAAAGTCGTCGGTCAGAGTATAAAGCCAGATTCCAGCAGAGGGGGCTATCGCCATCGCCAAGTTATTGCTCAGACCATAATAGCCGATACCCTCGTTGCGCCGAGAGGAGGGCAACGCATCTATTGCCACCGTGCTGTTTGCCACCGTCGCCGAACCGAATGGCAACCCATGAAACGTACGTACGATACCGAACAAAAGTAGGGTAGCGGCACCCAAATAACCGGCGAAGGTGATGAAGAATACGAAAAAACAAAGCATCAACACTCGCTTGCGATCGAACGTGTCGACGATAAAGCCGCTGAAGGGACGCACCACCAATGCCGCAATGATATAGCCCGACAGCACCATCCCGATTGTGTCCTTATTTGTGTGAAATTGCTCACTAAGATAGATCGGCAATAGCGGTGTCAGCAGATAGAAGGAGAAGAACAACATAAAGTTACAAAACATCACCTTGCAATATTCCCGATTCCAAAGACGCTCCATCGGTGCCTTTCCCATACCCGATGTGTCATTTCTCTGCATACTAATTTCTGTGTTTGAAGAAGTGCTTTCTTTTTCCATAGGAGTGTAATTAGGGCTCTTACATTAGAACGCTGTTTCTCCGCTAAAAGTATGTAGTGCTACCTCTATTTTAGAACGCAAACAGGGGCGTGCCTTTTTTTGCACGCCCCTGTTCCTTATGGGTAAGTTGATTTATTCTCCCAAGTTGATGGCGTAGAAATATTTCTTGCCGGTCGTCGGGTAGATGCCCTTGGCTATCAAGACATGCTCGTCGCCACTCTTCATTACCTTGTTGTAGATGCGCTCTACATCGTCGGCGGTGTTGACTGCCATGTCGTTGAGCTCGGTGATGATGAAGCCCTCTTTGATGCCGGCATCCTTCACCGCACCATTCTGCAAGCCCTGTACCTGAACTCCATTTGTGATGCCAAGGCGCTTCTTCGTCTCGTCGCTGATCTTCATAAATGCACAGCCTATATCTGCGAAGTCTCCTTTCTTGATCAATTCCGTGTTGCCCTGTGAGTTGCGCAATACCCCCGTCTTGCTATACTGCTTGTTGTTGCGATAGTAGGTCACAGTGATGTTGTCGCCGGGTCGGAATTTGCTAATCTGCTCTACGAGTTGTGCAAAGTTGTGAACGTCTACACCATTGATCGCTGTGATCACGTCATCCTCTTGAAGACCAAGTTCCTTGGCTGTGGTCATGTCGTCTACCGATTTTACCAAGCATCCCGACTTCACGGCTGTGATCTCTTTCTCTTTTGCCAACTTGGCATCAAGCTCGACTACGGCACATCCCAATTTGGCGCGTTGCACTGTGCCATATTGCTTTAAGTCTGATATCACCTTCTTCACAATCGAAGTGGGTATGGCGAAGGAGAAACCCGAGTAGCTGCCGGTGTTGCTATAGATGGCGGAGTTGATACCGATCAGTTCTCCATTCAGATTGACCAATGCGCCTCCCGAGTTGCCGGGGTTGAGCGCGGCATCGGTCTGGATGAAGGATTCGATCGACATGTTGCCTCCCTTGTTGGTGCCTAAGCTACGTGCCTTCGCACTCACGATGCCGGCAGTCACTGTCGAATTAAAACCGAAGGGATTGCCCACGGCAAGAACCCATTCGCCCACCTTCACTGCCTCCGAATCGCCGTAGGTGATAGGGGAGAGGCCACTCGCTTCGATCTTCAGAAGAGCCAAGTCTGAAGCCTCGTCGGTGCCGATCACCTGTGCATCATAACTCGAGTTGTCGTTCAAAAGCACTTCCAAGCGCTCTGCTCCATCCACCACATGATTGTTCGTGATGATGTAGCCATCGGCTGAAATGATCACTCCCGAACCAAGTCCGGTCTGCACCGGCTCATTCTTCTTGGGCTGCTGCGGCTGCTGACGACGTGGCTGCTGTGGCGTGCCGAAGAAGAAATCGAACAGACCGAACGGATCATAACCTCCCTGGTCGCCGTAGGGATTCGCCTGTCGGGACGCATAGCTCTTGATACACACCACTGCATTTACAGTCTTCTCTGCTGCGTTAGTGAAATCCAACTCAAATGCCGGTGTCGCACTTCTCGTCGTGACCGGCGCTGCTATCGCATTTCCCGCCATCATCATAGCGATAGCGACAGCAATCGAAATTCGCTTTAATTTCATGTCCTTTTTATTTTTTCCGTTTTTATATTTGTTTTCTGTTTTTTACTTAGTTCATAAATTTAAACATAATTACGAATCATGAATTATGAATTAATTTTTCATCAGAGGTTTAATACCCGTTCTCTTTACATAATGCAAAAATCAGCCCAATATTACACACCTTAACACTATATATCCTTATTTAATCCCTTTTAACAAAAAAATAGAGCCCATCCCCTAAGGAACTCTATAGTTTCCGAACTTATTGATGCTTTATGTTGTTGAGGTTATATACTCATCATTATTTCGATTATGGCTAATTCTTTTTTTACTTCCGTTAAGGGCTTCTTTTTTCTCCTTTTAGTCCTGCTTCTTCCTATTGATCATGCTGATGCTTGTTCCCGAGTCGTTATGGCCACTGATTCCGCTCGCATCGTTATGGTGGGTCGAACCCTCGATTGGCGGACACCTATTCCCACCAATATCTATCTATACCCTCAGGGCATCACAAAGCAAAGTATGCCCTCCGGCCCTTCCCTCCATTGGACGTCTCGTTATGCCTCGATCCTCGCCGTAAGTTATGACGGAGGGGTCACCGAAGGTATGAATGAGGCCGGTCTCGTGATGAATGGTCTTTTCTGTAATGCCTCTCGTTATCCCGCACCCGTCGAGGGGGACACTTCAACTCCTGTTATGTCTCTTTCCATCCTCGTTAGTTTCTTCCTTGACAATTTCGCTAATGTCTCTCAAGTCGACGATTGGCTCGCTAATCATCACTTCGTGATCCCTTCAAGTAATTTCGATAACGGCACATCCACACTCCTGCATTGGGCTCTGACCGACATCTCCGGCGACAATCTGATCATAGAATATGTCGATGGAAGACTCACCTCATATCGAGGCAAAAATCTCACCATCCTTACCAACAACCCTATCTTCTCTGATATGCAAGCCATCAATGCATACTGGAACGATGTCGGAGGTGTCAATATGCTCCCCGGCACGGTCAGAAGTGCCGACCGCTTTGTCAGAGGGGCTTTCTTCATTTCCCACGTGCCTCACGATCTTGACCATCATAATGCCTTTGCCTCTCTATCCACGATAATGGCAAACCTATCCGTGCCATGGCTATATCAAGTAGAAGGGAAGCCTCACCTATCCTCCACACAATGGCGTAGCATTGCCGACCTTACAGAGGGCAGATACTATTTCCGGCTCGCCGACTCTCTCTCTGAGTTCTACATAGAATTCAAAGGCGAGATACTATCCCCGGGTTCCACAATTAAAAAGCTAAACCGATCCAATATCGATTCCTACCAATTAGTTGGTAGAGCCAACTCCCGGCTTACCCCGACTCACTCTTTCACCCCAATCTGGTAACCCTCCGATATAGAAGGCTGCCGACACTCTTTCGGTCGGCAGCCTTCCTGTTTCTTCGATCCGCCCGTGCGAATCATTTCGGTGGAGCTGGAGGGGATTGTTCCTTGCTAGTCAAATGCACTTATATCAACAAGTTGCAATTGGTTAACATTCGTGTGTAGCTAATTTGCAACCTAAAATTCTGTATCCTCACATAGCCGATCGCTGCATGACCCGTAAGGGTTCTAAGGGTAATGCAAAGATAATACTTTTTCCGCTGACTTTCAAGTCCGAGGGTTCGTTTTAACCATTCTTATGCAAAAGTGTTAATTCAGACTTTGTGTCTGAGGTATTCGGTAAGTCTGTCGATACCCTCTTTATGTTTTGTCGGATTCTTGGTTTTGAGCTTTCCGATATTCATGAGTTTCCACTTGACTGACGGATATTCGCTCAGATCTCCGGCACAGCACTTACTCCAGTCGGGATTGCCGTCCTCGAATGAAATCAAGAAGTCTTTGTCCTCATCAGTAAATCCATTGTTGACTACTTCAATGAGATTGGCCCTCGAACTCTTATAGTCGTTATAATTAAATGGCTCGTCAGTCATTCCATCAAACTGGTTGTCGAGAGCATCACGCTGGTCTATCATATTTGGTTGCAGGGACTCGATAATCGGTTTGTCACTCCCGAGCAGACAGAGCATAAAGCCGTCCTTTACAGCATTGAAATCGTCGGGGCTTATTCCACGGCAGTCAAAAAGGTCGCGTGGATGCTGACGGCTGAGAGCCGCCGCAATCTTACCACCGAAGAGCTGGCTCCATGACACGATATTGGCAAAACAGGTCAGACCGAACTCCTCCCTGGCCTTCTCGCATAGTTGTATCTTCTCTATATCTCCTAAGATTCCTCTCTTTGTTCCGTTGACCTCAATCTTGATTGTGGTACCGTCCTTGACACATTGCAATTTCCACACATCCGGTTTATGGGTTACACGAATACCCGGAACGGCTTTCTCGATTGCGGTTTTTAGAGAGGAAAGATGCGAATTTATGTTTTTCAGACTCGTCTCACGGTCTTCCAGAGGTATATACGTTATATCAATGTCAACGGAATATCTAGGAAGATTTCTATGGAACAGGTTTATCGCTGTTCCTCCGTGTACGGCAAAATCCTTTATCTTGAATACAAGAGGCATTACTCTTATCAAAAGGGCTACTTGTCGGCGGTAAGTGTCATTCATAATCATTTAATTCTTTGGGAACGGTAATTCGATATTTTGATATATAGACCCCGTTGTCAGTGAGTTTAAGTTTGGAGGATGTCAACCCTAATTTGTCCGGATCAAGCATATCAAACCAATAGTGTCCTGCCTTATCCGCCATATACAGGAACATTCTCTTGATGCGCTGGCTCGAAGTATTTTCCAGAGCGGTCTGAACCTTTTCCGGATTCAGAGAGGTCAACTGCTCCATTATATAATACAAGTCCATGTAGTTATAATGCTCTGGTACAAGGTAGAGACACTCTAAGAATGCCTGTTCCGGGGAAGATATTTTAAGGGTATAGCGACTTCGCTCGTATGATTGTGTCAATGGAATTTTGAAGATTCCGGTATGAAACGGCACTATCGTCATATCATACTTATCACTTCTTACCCAATCTTCCACGTTTCCTGATTCAAATGCAACCATAAGCCGGGGTTTGCCCATAGGTATATAATGGCTGAAACCCAGTAGTTCAAGCGCGGAATGTGCAGCGACACGGGCATTGTTACCGGTCTGATAATTATAACAATGAACGGCTGTCAGTGCAGAAAGACTATCGTTACGCCTATACATCACACCTCGCCCAAGAGCTTGAAGCCAGCCGGAATCACGGTACTTCTTCAACAATTGTGAAGAATATCCTTCCTTTTTCAGCCATCCCGCAAACAGAAGCCCTCCGGGAAGACTCTCGGAAAGAAGCTGGTTGAGTTTTGATGCAGTTGCTATACTCATGGTTGATTATATTTGTAAAATATCAACCGCAAATTTAGATAAAAATTTTGAGATTTCTACACCGGCAACATAAAAAAACAAGG
>SAMEA3663025__coassemble_466_pt1 | contig 29502 bp, 24 predicted proteins | sample SAMEA3663025__metabat2_high_PE_004 | metagenome-assembled genome bin SAMEA3663025 (sample SAMEA3663025) | pig gut metagenome | biome: pig gut; feature: pig-associated habitat; material: faeces | place: France | collected 2012
AACTTGGTGATTGTTAGCGTGTTGGGGCGGAGCGACCGAGATTCGAACTCGGGAATCGGTTTTGCCGATTACACGCTTTCCAGGCGTGCCTCTTCAGCCACTCGAGCATCACTCCTTCGCTTTTGTGTTGCAAAGTTAATGCTTTTTTCCCATTTTGCAATATTTTTTGCAGATTAATTATTAATTTTGCATTGTTTTTCTAATTTGTACTATCGCTTGTGGCGCTTTTTTGCCCTCTACAAGCATCGGTAACCTCTCCGCCGGTGGTTTTCGCTCTCCCCTGTCGAGCCCCTGCCACCCCCGCTGAGATGCCTCTATTATCAGCATTATTATGAAAAAGTTTAATCTCTCAACCCTCTCCTCTCTTCTCTCAGTCTCTCTACTCCTGTTGTTACCCTTGCTTGCCTCTTGCAGCAAGGATAAGAAGGGGACTTCATCCTTGCCTGAGAATTTTGGCACCATCGGAGACTGCGGCCGCGTGCAGTATATGATCTCTCACACCACCCCCGATTCGGTGGCGCGTTTCATCATCTACACCGCCTTGGGTCGCAACGAGAATGTCCGCATCGACACTCTCGCCATAGCCACCACCTACGCCTACGAGCATCTCCAGGGTCCCGACCTCGACACCTTCAGCGCGCAGTATGACTCCCTGATCGAGAGCCTCCCCCTCGCCGACAAGATGTCGATCTATGTCAAAGCCGGCGCCGTGGATCCTCAGAGACTCGGCTTCCGTCTCGGCCTCGAGTATATGTCTTCGATCCGTGATGGCAATAAGTCGGTAGCCGACGTCGAGAAGGAACTCCGGGAGTTCAAACGTGCCTGCAACCATGACCCCGAGATGTATCGTCGCTTCATCATCGGTTTCCACACCGTGCTCGAACGCGACCATGGCAAGGATGTTCCCAATGACATCTATCAGAAATTCCGTAATTACGAGTAATATCACAATGAAGAAATTTTCAGATTATAGTGCTTTCATCGAGAAGGTAATTCGCGACCTCTCGTTTCCCGGCGATGCTCTTGCCGGTCTCTATCAGCCCATCTCTTACTCCCTCTCTGCGGGAGGCAAACGTATCCGTCCGTCGTTGGCACTGATGGCCGCCGATGCTTTCGGTTCTGCCGCCGATGCGGCTGTCGATGCCGCTGTCGCTTTGGAGGTATTCCATAACTTCACCCTCCTCCACGACGATGTGATGGATCATAGCGACTTGCGCCGTGGCCGCCCTTCGGTCCATGCCAAGTGGGATGTCAACACCGCCATCCTTTCGGGAGACACCATGCTCTCCCTCGCCTGTCAGTATATCTCGCACGTCCCCGACGCCATCCTTCGCCCCGTGCTCGATGCATTCAATGAGATGGCTATCCGTGTATATGAGGGCCAACGCCTCGATATGGACTTCGAGACCCGTCAGGATGTAACCCTCGATGATTACATCAATATGATCAGCCTCAAGACGGGTGCTCTGCTCGGTGCAGCCACTCGCATCGGTGCCCTGATCGGTGGAGCCTCCACCGAGGATGCCGCCCACATGGCGGAGTATGGCAATATGCTCGGCCTCGCCTTCCAGATCCAGGATGACTGGCTTGACGTCTTCGGCGATGCTGCCACCTTCGGCAAACCGATCGGCGGCGATATCAACAATAATAAGAAATCTTACCTCCTCTTGGCTTCTCTCGCCACCAACACTCCCGATGCCACAGCCCTCCGCGACGCTATGGCTCTCCCTGCCGGCGAAACGAAGGTCAAGGTGGTGACTCGCCTCTACGAGCGCCTCGATATGAACCGTGTCTGCCGCGATGCCATCCAGCAGTATAGCTCACGAGCCATGGCTGCACTCAAGGCCACATCGCTTAGCGACGAAGCCCGCGAACCCTTCCGCCTTCTCGTCGAAAAACTGACAGGAAGAAAGAAATAATGCATGATTCTGTATTATAACCCCTAACCCCTAACCCCTAATCGCATGACCGATACGCATACTCATATCTATATGCCCGATTCCTTCCCCGATGGCGGTGTCGCCGCTGTCGAGAGGGCTATCGCCGCCGGCGTCTGTCGCATGGTTTTTCCCTGTGTCGATCTCTCTTCTATCCCCGATATGAGAGCCCTCCACAGCCGATTCCCCGACAATACACGCCTCGCTATCGGTCTGCACCCCACCGAACTTACCCCCGATTGGCGTGAGATCCTCCGGCAGATGCATGATATGCTCCCCGGAGATTTCGCCGCCATCGGCGAAGTCGGCATTGACCTATATCACGATGACTCCTTGCGCGCCGAGCAGTGCCTCGCCTTCGCCGAGCAACTCCTCTGGGCTTCCGAATTTCATCTCCCCGTCATAATCCATTGTCGCAACGGCCTCGACGATACCCTCCGCATCATCGCCGAGCATCCCCACCCGCTCCCTCCCCTTATCTTCCACAGCTTCACCGGCTCGAAGGAGGATGTAGAACGTATCCGCACTGTCTGCGACCCTTGGTTTGGAATCAACGGCGTCGTAACCTTCAAGAATGCCCCGGCTCTCCGCGAGGCGCTCCCCGTCATCGGACTCGACCATATCCTCCTCGAAACGGATGCACCCTGGCTCGCTCCCGTGCCGGTGCGCGGCACTCTCAATGAGTCTTCGCGTATCCCCCACATCTGCCAATGCATCGCCGAAACCCTCGCCCTCCCTATGGAGCAAGTCGAAGAAATCACCGACCGCGCAGCAGCCCACCTCTTCAGTTTCAGCAAATAACCACTAACCACTAACCCGGCGAAGTCCTATAATATGATCGACCAACCCGTTGCCATATTCTTCATCGTCCTCCTGATCATCTTGCTCGGGCCTCTCGCTTTTCGCCCTCTCAAGATCCCTCCCGTGGTCGGCATGATCATCGCCGGTATGATCGTTGGTCCTCATGGTTTCGGATTCCTCGATCGAGACGATAGTTTCCGCATTTTCGGCGAAGTAGGCATCCTATACATCATGTTCCAGGCTGCTGTAGAGATCGATATGTATCACCTCAAGCGTAACTATCGCCCCGGGCTCATCTTTGGTCTCTTCTCTTTCGCTTTGCCTATGATTGGAGGCATCTTCGCCTCTCGTTATGCCTTCTCCCTCCCCTGGGAGACGTCGATCCTTATCGCCTCGATGTATGCCTCCCACACCCTGGTGGCTTACCCTGCCGTGAGCCGCTTCGGCTTGCAAAACAATCGTGGTGCCGTCATCGCCGTCTGCGGCACCATCGTCGCCGTGATGCTCGCCCTGATATGCCTCGCCGGTGTCGTGCAGACTCATATCTCCGGCTCTTTCGGCATCTGGGATGTACTCCGACTCCTCCTCTTTATGGCTATCTATTGTGTCGCTATAGCCTACGCTCTCCCCTTTGCTGCTCGACGTTTCTTCCGCTCGGTCTCCGACCCGGTGGCGCAATATATCTTTATCCTCGCCTTAGTGTTCGTGGCTTCGCTACTCGCCAAGATCATCGGTTTGGAGTCTATCCTCGGCGCATTCTATGCCGGGTTGGTGCTCAACCGCCTTATCCCCGGTCGTAGTCCGCTGATGCGCAACATCCGCTTCGTCGGCGATTCGATCTTCATACCATATTTCCTCATCGGGGTAGGTATGCTGATCAATATCCGCGCCGTTTTCTCCGGCTGGTATGTCCTCTGGGTGGTGATCAATATGTCGGCGATCGCCTTGGTAACCAAGTGGATAGCCGCTCATGCCACGCGCCTGATCTATCGCCTCTCCCCCGATGAGGGACGCCTCATGTTCGGACTCTCCGCCGGAAAGGCTGCCGCCACCATCGCCGCCGTCATGATCGGTTTTAAGTATGATATGCTCTCCGAAGATGTCACTAATGGGGCGGTTGTCATGATCCTGATCTGCTGCATGGTGGCATCGGTCACCACCGAGCGTGCCGCCCGCAATATACGCATGCGACTCAAAGCACTCGACCTCGAGCAGGAAAATATCGGCGAAACCGGTTTTGCAAGGCAGGTAGTCTCCATCTCCAATCCCCTCACTTCCGAGGGGCTTATGCGACTTGCCATCTCTATGCGCAGTCGCTTGAATCATAATCCTATTTCCCTGCTCCATGTTCGTAGTAGCAATGACTCGAGAACGCGTGCCATGTCTGCCGCTGCTATGAGGGGTGCTGAGTCGGTGGCTGAAGACCTCGGTGTCGAGGTGCAGCGACTCGAACGCTTCGACACCAACGTTGCCGCCGCCCTCCGCAATGTCGCCGTCGAAAGAGACGCCACCGAGATAGTGATCGGCTTGCATCGTAAGGCCTCGATCGTCGACACCTTCTTCGGCTCGACCATCGACCAGCTCCTCGAGTCGACACGTCGCATGGTGGTCATGTCCCGATGCTTCGTACCTATCGACACGCTCACCGGCATCGTGGTTGTAGTGCCTCGCAAAGCAGAATACGAGAGCGGCTTCCACCTCTGGGTGTCGCGCATACTCATGCTTGCCGCCAACATAGAGGCGAAAGTCACATTCATATCCTATCGAGATACCGGCGAATTTATCCGCACAGCCATGGCAGAAGATGGGGTAGAGGTAGAAGTGAAATTCGAGGTGCTCGACTCATACGACGACTTCATCCTCCTCTCGGGCAATGTCGGCGACGACGACCTCTTCGTGGTGGTAGGGGCGCGCAAAGGATCCATCAGCCACACCGGCGACCTCGACAACCTCCCCGGCTTCCTAAGCCGCTACTTCAGCCGCCACAACCTCGCCATGATCTACCCCCAACAATAAATCCACCCGGGTGAGGAAGATAAGATCTTGTTGCGTTATCGTTAACAATTTATGAAATTTTAGAAAAAAACTCTTTTTTGTTCTAATTGTAATTATTTTTTACTAATTTTGGCACATCCAAATTTCTAAGTAAGAGATTCGGATGAAGAAATCGTTTGCGCGTGCATAAATATCGAAATACACAGCTATTTACACGAGCCAACAAAATCCTCCTTTCCAACAAAAAGAAGAAGGAAAATACTAAAATAGATATATACAAACCAAAAATATAACCAACAAAAAAACAACTAACTTTATGAGAAGATTATTACAACTTACGTTGTTTTGCCTCCTGGCAATAACGACGGTAATACAAACCTTTGCCGCCGACCCGGTCTACACGATCGACTTCGCCACAGATAAATGGCCTGGAACGAACGGCTACACCAGCGATATCCAATCTAATGACAATAATTGGCGTCTTCAGGGTGCTCATAACAATCAAGGTAAATGGGCATATATTCGTGTCGGTGCAGCAAAGGGAAAGAATGACAAATCTGCTAAGGAGACAACTTGTATTTTAACTTCTCTTTTTGAAATTGAGCAAGAAGTAGAAAGTGTTTCTTTTAATGTTACAAAATATAGTGTAACGGACCAAAAATATGTCAAAGCTATTTATGTTGATACTAGTGAAAGTAGTGACTTTTCATCTGTGACAACAATTACAGCACCGACTCTCCCCTCTGCAATTGGCGAATTTAAAATAACTCTGCCTAATCCTGCAGCTAACTTATATTACAGAGTTAGAATAGATTTATATAATGACTCAACAACAGCAGGTATTCTGGAAATTGATAGCTTCATGTTCTATCCGGTTGCTGCTGAAGGTCCTGTAGATTTCGATTCTGCCCATGACCAGTTTACCGGGCTTACTTGGAATGACACGTCGAGTGCTTACGATCTTACTATGACTTACGGGGATACTTTCACTCTGTCTCCCAAGTCTTCTACACCTCCTACTATCACATACGCTATCGCTGATGGCGCTGCTACTGATGTCGTGAGCATTGATGGCAACAAACTCACTGCTCTGAAGGCCGGCACAACTACTATCACCGCTTCATGGTCAGCTGATGGCAATTGGAATAAAGGCTCTCGCGATATCAATGTGACAGTAAACCCTGCTCCTGTGTGTGGTGATATTACTTTCTCTCCTGCTGCCGGCGAAGTGGCTCGCGGTACGGAGGTAACTCTCTCTTGTGAGAACGCTACCGAAATCACTTATACCGTTACTCCTACCGGTGGAACGGCTTCCCAACCGACTACCGTCACTGCCAATACAGCCAAAGTAACTATCAATGAGGCTTGCACCATCTCTGCAACTGCCAAAAACAAAGAGGGTGTAGAAACAACAACTTTCACTGCTGAATATACCATTACAGCCGCTCCTCTCTGTGGTGACATCACCTTCTCTCCGGCAGATGGTTCAGTCGTTGATGCCGGTTCTAAAGTGACTATCTCTTGCGAGAACGCTGCTAAAATCACCTACACCGTAACTACAGATGGCGTAGCCGAAGTTCCTGTAGTGGTAACAGGCTCCAGCGCCACAGTTACCATCAACGCAGCCTGCACGATCAAAGCCAAAGCTGAAAACGCCGACGGTGTAGCCACCGAAGAATTCTCAGCCTCATACACCCTCCCGGTAATAAAAGACTATACTCTATTCACCGACTACGGAGATAATTCAGTCCCCGACGGTGACTATATCTTCGTTGGGAAAGTTACGAAGGGTGATAAGACATATTACATGGAGGGTCAAAATGGCGAGGATGGATACAGAACAGCCACTGAGGTTACACCTAATGACGGAGTAATCTCAGTAAAAGAAAGTTTTGAGATTCATATCCAAAAAGAGTCTAATAGCAACTATTCTCTTATAACAAAAGATGGTAAGTATCTTTATGATGATAAAGCAAAATTAAAAGAAGGCACAGATACTAAATGGAAAGGTATATGGACTCCTTCATTCAACAAAGATGGTAATTTAGTCTTTAAGACAGGTTCAAATTCTCTTTGTTTCAATGCGTCTTCCCCTCGCTTTAGAACATACTCCAGTATACAAGCTTATTTTTCTCTCTATGCACCCAAGTCGGATGCTCTCGGTAATATCAAGTTCTCGCCCGCTACCGGCTCAACAGTAGATGAGGGTACTGAGATCACCATCTCTGCTCAGAATGCTACTTCTTTGGCATATTCTATTAAAACAGGTGATGTTTGGTCTGAATCAGTTATGATTACCGGTAATTCAGTTAATGTTCCAGTGACTGAAGACTGCACTATAAGCGTTATCGCCAAGAATGATGAAACTCACGAGCAAAAATCAGCTGAAGCTACTTACACCGTAGCTCATCCCGTTACTTACGAACTCGTAGAGGAGTATAACGGCAATGATATCCCTAACGGCGATTACATCTTCGCAAGTAGCAAGGACGATGGCTCTTCTTTCGCTATCATGGGTAATAAGATTGACGACTATAGAGAAGCTATTCCTGTAACTCCGACTGGCAACAAGTTTGACGCTTACTCTCGTTATGCGATCAAAGTTCAGAAAGAAGGAAATGGTAATTACTCTCTGATAACTTCCGAAGGTAAGTATCTCTATTCCAACTCAAGTCAAAATCTAAACGAGGGTGATAATACTAAAGCCGGTAAGTGGAAACCTGAAGTAACAGGTAGCACAGTGTTATTCACATACATTGATGCTGATGCTAATGCTAATGTAGATGCAGTCATTAAGTATAATATATCTACAACTCCTACTCGCTTTAAAGCATACAAGGCTTCTACAACCAATGGTATGCGTCCCATCTCCCTCTACACTGTGCAGACAACTAAGTGCGGTAGTGTGATCTTTAACCCGGCTCCCGGTTCGGAAGTGCCTATCAATTCTACCGTCAAGATCTCTTGCAAGAATGCTACTCAAATCAGCTATAGCATTACAAAAAATGAAGGCTCTTCAACTAATGTCGTTGTCCCCGGTAGTGTCGCTGAGGTGACTATCACTGAAGATTGCATTATCGAGGCTAAGGGTACTAACGATGAGGGTGACTCTGATATCGCCTATGCTGATTATTCCGTTCAGACACCCTTTACTCTTTATACTGATTTCTATGAGGAAACCGGTGCGCCTTATATCCCCGATGGCAAATATGTCTTAGTAGGTTCGGTGTCTACCGGTGAATCTGCCGGAGAGTATTATATGGCTGAACAAAAAGATGACTATCGTGTCGCTAATAAGATCCAACCTCTCGAAGATGGTCGCCTCCCGATCGATAATAAGTATCAGATCAATATCAAGAAGGAAGATAGCGGTAATTATTCTCTGACTACTGCCGATGATAAGTATCTATACGCTGAGTATTCTACCACTACTTCCGGTGAGGGTGAGTCGCAAACCACTACAGCTAACTATTCCGTGAAGGAGGGTGAAGCCGCTGCCGGTCTGGGTAAGTGGAAAGCTAATATTGAGAAAGGCAAGGTTTATTTCTCTTGGGCTGAACCATCTTATGGGGATTTCAAATTCAACCCTCAGTCTCCCCGCTTTAAGACCTACAAACCTGACAGCAATAGTATGGTTAGTTTCTCTCTCTACTCAACTAATATACCTCTCTGCCGTGACCTTAAGTTCGATCACGCCGACGGCTCCACAGTGGTGCGCGGCTCTACAGTAACTATCTCTTGTATCAATGCCGCCAAGATCTTCTATTCAGTAAATTCACCTAGTAACGTAAAGGTGGTAGAAGGCAATAAAGCTTCTGTAATCATCAGTGATGTTTGCTTGATCACTGCTTATGCCGAGAATGCTGCAGGTGTTCGATCAGATGAGATCTCAGCATTTTACACAGTGACTGATCCATACGTTCAGTTTACCGGTTATGGCTCTAATGGTTCTGTTCCTGACGGTAAGTATATCTTCGTCGGTGAAAACGCCACTACCGGTGCTCTCAGCTATATGGCTGAAGAAGCCACTGCTAATGATAATAGTATATATCGTAATGCCGTTGAGGTTACTCCCTTCGAGGATGGTAGAATCGGCGTTAGCGAGTCTTTTGCTATCAATGTCAAGAAGGAGGAGAGTGGTAAGTATTCTCTGATTACTGCCGATGGCAAGTATCTCTACGCTTATTCCTCTACCGATCCTTCCGGTGAGGGTGAGTCCCAGACCACTATCACTACTTATTCCGTGATAGGGGGTGATGCCAATCAAGGTCAAGGTCAATGGACTGCTAACGTAGAAGAAAACAAGGTTGAGTTCGCTTGGAGCAATCCTGATATGGGTACTCTCCGCTTTAACTCAGGTGAATCTCGTTTCAAAACTTATGTTGGTTCTACCGGCACCAAGTTCTACCTCTACGCTCCGACTCCCAAACCGGCTCAGGTAGTTTGCACTGACGCTACTATCACAAACGAAGAAATCCAGATCGCTGTCAATAAGACTATTACCTTCAAATCTGAAGGCGCAGGTCAGATGGCTTGTAAGGTGCTCGATAACAGTGTCGAAACTTTCGACATCGTCAATGGTGATACTTACACCTTCACTGCTGCCTCTGAACCAACTGATCAGATCATTACTATCATCCCTTATGATCAGTATGGTGTTGCTTACGAACCCTCTGAACTTGTAGTATTGGTTCACACTCACGACGTGCCGACTATCAGCTACAACCTCCTCGAGGATGAGAACAAGGTTAAATTCATCGCCACCAACGGCGAAATCTCCGAGATCCGTCCTTACCGCATCGATGGTACACTCGCAGACGCAGTATCTTATGCAAATAACACTGCCGATATCGCATTCTCTAACCCCAGATACAAAGTGTCTGCTAAAAATACTTTCGGTGACACTGTAGAGGAGTCTTTCAACTTCATCGACGTGCTCAGCGAAAGAGAGGGTGTTGAGTCTCCATATTCTGCTTACCTCGTTTACAAAAACGCCACCGGCACAACTTATGAAAGAAACGAAGCCGTATTCGAGCTCGACAAGGCGGTAGACTCCTTCACCTATTCGATGGAAGGTGTACTCTTGAAGGGCAATGACCTCAAGAACGATTACCCCTTCTTGCTCGAGGATTATACTATCTCATTACATGTTTCATGGCTGCGTGCTGACTCCCCGATATTCCTGCAAGCTAAGGATAACACCGGATCCGAAGCTCCCGCACGTGCCAAAGCTTTGGATGATATTGATGCTGCTGTCGGCATATATGACTTCGTTGAATCAGGCGGAGCTCCTCTCTACTTCAATTCCGAAGGCAAGAACGCCATCAATGGTTCGGTAGTATTTGTTCCCTTCGAATACGCTCAGCTCAAGATCGACAACATACAAGATGTAGTGACAGCCATCGGCGAGATTCTTGACGAAGACGACACCGAAGAGGTCTTCTACAATCTCCAGGGCGTAAGAGTAGAAAATCCCGACAAGGGAATCTACATCCGCGTCAAAGGCAACAAGACCGAAAAGATCCTAAAATAAAAAAACTAAATAAAAAGAGAGAGGTCGCTTCCCGGAAGCGACCTCTCTTTTAACGTTCTTGCGCTCTTAACGTTCTTACTGATTCGGGATGTTTCGGCTGCCGGTGCAGCCCGTCTCCCTGTATTTGCTGCAAGACCAGAACGCCTTCCCCTGATTGACGCCACGCTTCGCGTAGCGTTGAACCATCGGTGCCCCACACTTAGGACATGTCGGCGCTCCTTCCATCACACTCTGTTGCCGTTGCGCTTCGAGGCGCTCTTTTGTCATGTTCTCAGCAAAACCTCCCTCCTGCTTGAATGTCTCAAGCCTATTGTCTAAATATCGAGTTATCATGCTGTTGACACGCGAACATAGAACCAGCAGAACTTCCGGGTCATTGTTGCGCCAAGCTGCTTGCTTTAAGTTCATAAGAAAAAAGGCGTAATCATTGCTCAGCTCGTTGATGCTGGCGCGAGCCACATCCACCAACTTCATCTCTGTCTCTATGGAGGTCTGATGGCGCGATACTCCTTCGGCGATATTTGCCTGACCCGAACGAGCCGCCTGTGTCATCTGGTCGAATAATCTGCCGCATGGGTCGTTGCTCTGGTTCAGGAAGCGCCGGCAGAAGCTGAACGTCCCCAACTGGATTATGCCGGCAAGCACCCACATATCCATATACATATATCCGGCAGTAGATCCGAACTTCACTCCCATATTCTTTCTTTTTTTTAATTATTTTATTTTCGTTCTTAACGTTCTTAACGTTCCTAACGTTCTTGACGTTCCTGACGTTCTTAACGTTCATAACGTTCTTAACGTTCATAACGTTCTTAACGTTCTTGCGCTCTTGCGTTCCTGACGTTCTTGCGTTCTTGGCTTTTTTAGAAGGGGAGGCCGGTGGCTATGTAGCCTATTTTTACTTCGTCTCCGAGGAGCGAGGCGCGGGGCGGCAGTTTGCCGTCGCAGAGGGCTTCCCCTTGCTCGTCACTCAGGTTGGTCTCATCCACCCCGAAGTAGAGCCCGTTCCACTTCCAGTACCATACCCCGGTATCATCCAGGTCGATCCATTCCGACTCAACCCCCTTCAGCCCCAAGACGCGCTTGAAGCTGTCGCCGACACGCAACTCCCCATCCGGCGTGTTCACACTCAGCGCATTCCCCTCCAAGGCAATCACATCCACTTCGCCCCGCATGAAGTCATAGACCGTGAATTGAGGCACATTATTCAGCAAGAAGGTATATGCCATAGCATCGGGTGTCGGCGTGGTAACCATCGCATCATAGAGATAATCCACCACCGGCGGCAATGCCGAGATCTTCTCCCCCACATGCACCGCGCCTATCGAATCTGCCGTGATATAAAACACACTATCCCCCGTTACTGCACTCACCTCAGTGCCTGCCGTGCTGTCTATCATATCCATACTATCTTGACGATCCTCCTTGAGGCCCTTGGACCCACAGGATGCTATCACCACCGACATCAGCCCGATGGCTGTAATATTCTTCAGTCTCATACCTAATTCCAATTTGTTGTAATATATTGATTTGTATGTTATTTCTTTCCGTCTGTTTCCCCCTTGAGGGCATCGAAGTAATCGGGATCACCCACCACCCAGATCACATCATCCGCTTGGAGCACCAACTCCGGCAATGCCGGCATGAACTCCTCCTCGCGCTTCACCTTGACGATCATCGAGTAGAAGTCATGGCGCAGGTCGGTGTCGCGAAGCTGCATGCCCACTACCGGCGACTCCGCCGTCAGTCTCAGGCTGGCGATCTCCAAGGGCTTCCACGTGCGAATCTCTCGCTCCATCGCCAACCGACGCGACTCCTCCAAGTCAATGTTGAGCCGGCGCAACTGCTCGTCGGTGCCTATCACGCCGATCACATCTCCCGGCAAGATACGAGCCTCCTTCGCCGGCAAGGGCATATAGCTCTCTCCCCGCTGGATGCTCGACACACTCACCCCATAGTCGCGACGCAAACCCGAGTCCATAAGACGGTCCCCGGCGAAGGGCGTGTCATGGTCGATCTCGATGAAGGCCTGGTGCATATCATCTACCAAGTTATTGTTCACTCCGAGACGTGTATTCTCCCGGATGTTGAGATTCTCTAAGAATTTGTTCTCCATGCGGCTGTAACGCCTCACCAACTTGCGCCCCGACAACGTGGCAATCACCACGAAGCACACCGCGCCGACCACCCATCCGATCAGCGTCGAATAGGATGCCACCGATGTGAAGTAGATCACAAAGAAGAGCGCTACAAGATAGCGGATGATACGCATGATGATCAGCGGCACATCGGCAAAGGCTGCTGTCTGGTGTAGACGGATCTTCTCCGAAGTCTTGGTGCTGCTCGATGTCAAGGCATAGATGAAGGGGATCATCGCCGCCGCAGTCACTACCGTGGCTATCACATGGCCGAAGTCGCCGAGATATTTCTCCGACATCGGAAACACCACCTTCTGCGCTACCAGCAACTCTGCCAGCAAGATCACCGAGTAGAGTAGGATCCTCCATATATAGCGTCCCAACACCTCCTTCCAGAGGCGACGGGTCTCGTTAGTGTCATAACTCTGTCCCGAATAGCGGTCGATAAGAAATCGCAACCCCTCCGGGAGATGCCGCTCGATAAAGTCGGCTGCCGGTGCCGCAAGTTTGATGAAGTAGGGCGTTGTGAAGATCGTCACCACCGACACCGCCACGATGATAGGGTAGAGGCTCGGCTCCAGAACCCCGAGGCTCATCCCCAACGAGGCGATGATGAAGGAGAACTCTCCGATCTGTGTCAGCGTAAAGCCACTCTCGATAGCCACCCGCAGGTTCTGCCCCGTCACAAGCATTCCCAGCGTGCCGAAGATGATCATGCCGACGATCACAACACCCGCTAAGAGCAGGATCTCTCCCCAATATTCCACCAATACCGCCGGATCCACCATCATACCCACAGATATAAAAAAGACTGCCCCGAAGAGGTTCTTGATCGGTGTCACCACCTTCTCGATACGCTCTGCCATCACTGTGCCTGCCAAGACCGAGCCCATCACGAAGGCCCCCAACTCGAGCGAAAATCCGCATGCCACACTGAATACCGACATGGCAAAGCATAACCCCATCGACACCACCAAGAGGCTCTCATCGTTGAGATGTCGTCGCCAGCGGCTCAGCAAGGTCGGCAGCAGATAGACCCCGACCACGAACCAGATAATCAGGAAGAACACCAGCTTGCCGATCGAGAAGAGCAGCTCGCCACCCTCCACATCGCCCACCGCCATCGAGGAGAGCAACACCAGCATCAAGACCGCAAAGAGGTCTTCGATGATCAGCACCGCCAACACCAAGGAGGCAAATTTGCGTTGCCGCATTCCCAAGTCGCTCAGAGCCTTCATGATGATGGTCGTCGATGACATCGAGATCATACCCCCGAGGAAGATCCGGTTGATCATATTCAACCCTAAGATATAGCCGACGCCAAAACCGGCAAAGGTCATCCCCGTGATAACTATCAGCGCCGTGAAGATGGCGGAGCTCCCCGACTTCAGCAACTTGCGGAAGGAGAACTCCAACCCGATGGTAAACATCAGAATCACTATACCCAACTCCGCCCAAAAGTCGATGTTCTCAGCATTGCCGATCGAGGGTAGATAACTGAACGCCGGACTCGCCAAGAAGCCGGCAAGGATATAGCCCAACACCACCGGCTGCTTCAGCCGCTTGAAGAGTAATGTCACAATCGCCCCAAGCAGGAGGATCCATGCCAAGTCGGCAATCATCCCGTTGGTGTGGTGTGACGACATATCTGCCTTAGAGGTCGGGTCGATGGCTTGCTGCAGTTGCTGCATCTCCGTCGCCATCGTCTGCTCCGGAAGTCCGGCATATATCGACATTATCGGTAGTGGGGTGGTCATAGAGTTATTCTATTTGCTTTTCGACTACGTAATGCTTGTAATAGGAGAGTAGCAGGGTGGTCAAGGGGAGGGCGATGATGAGTCCCATGAATCCGAGGATGCTTCCCCACACGGAGAGTGCCAACAGGATAATCGCCGGATTCAATCCCATCACCTTGCCCATAATCTTCGGAGTCAGCACCAAGTCCTGGATGCACTGCACCACGACATATACCGCCATCGACTCCCAGAAAATGAGCCAGAAACCGCCACCCGTGCCGGCAGCATAGACCAAGCAGAGCAATGCCGTGATCGGCAGGGAGATCAGCTGCAGGTAGGGCACCATATTCAGCATGCCGATGAAGAGGCCCAACACCACTGCCATCGGCAGCCCGATGATCAGAAAACCGATGGCGAAGAGGATGCCCACCGACATGGCTATGATGAATTGCCCACGGAAGTAGCGGTTCATCGAGTCGGTGATATCTTTGATGATGGTGAGCACAAGGCGGCGATGTGCCGGCGGGATGAGCCCGCGTGCCCCCTTCTCCAGCTTCTCGTAGTCGAGCATGATGAAGAGCAGATAGAGCAACACCACCATCCAACTCACCACATCCGCCACGATAGCCACCCCCGAGGTCAGCACATTCCACGAGGAGGATAGTGTCTTCTGTATCAGGTCTTTCCACTCCTCGCGCGAGAGAAGACGCGACAGCTGGTTGAAGTCGATGTTGTCGCGGATGAACTGGTGGATATTCTCCGAGATATAGGGTATCTGGATCTGCTTGGTGGCGTAGGCCTTCACCACTGCCGCCATCTGACTACATTCGTTCGCCAAGTAGGGAAAGAAGATCCAACAGAATATGCCGAAAACTGTCAGCACCTCCAACAGGGTGAAGGTCACCGGCAAGAATCGCCGCTTCAGATGCATCCAGCGCTTGTTCCATTTCACTATCGGCTCTAACATATAGGCGATAAGACATGCCACCAAAAATGGCAATAACACGCCGCTAAGTGCATCCAAGGCAAACACCACCGCGGCGATGATGCAGAGCGTAAACAAAATCCGCATCACCCGATCAAATGTATAAGGTCGTCGTTGTTCCATAACAATACTCTTAGGGTAAACAATTTTGACATCAAAAAAATGATTTCTACCCCTTTTTAGAATACAAATATAACGACTTTTTTTGTGATTACCACTTTCTTTGGCTAAATTTGTATTTTCTGAGGTTTTTTATCCTTAAAACTATGAATAGATTCCTGCTTTCGATCTTTCTGCTCTCTTTGGCTCTCATCCTGAGGGCTGATCCGGTGTCCGATTTCACTGATTCCCCCGCCGTCGATGCTGATCACACCTCGATCCTCGTCGTCGACCTGAAGTCGGGCAAAAAGATCATCTCATATAATGCAGACCTCCCACTGATCCCCGCCTCAATTACGAAGAGTGTCACCATAGCCACGCTCCTGAGCAAGGTGGGTGAGGACTACCAATATACCACGCCGGTCTTCCTCAATGCCCCTGTCGATGACGGTATCGTCGAGGGTGACATCATCGTCGAAGCCTCCGGCGACCCTGCCATCAACACGGTCCACGAACCCAAATCCGATGATTTCATAGCCGAAATCGTGGCAGGACTCAAGGCTCTCGGAGTCGATACAATCCGCGGAAAAATTGTGGTGGATGAATCGAAATTCCCCGGCCCCTCCATCAACCCCACCTGGCAGACGGGCGACCTCGGTTATGCTTACGGCACAGGCACTCACGGCTTTAACTTCCATGACAATGCCTCCGGCAATAAGTCGGTGCAAAATCCTATCGCTTATTTCCAATCGCTTCTCACCAACTCTTTGAAGGCTGCCGGTATCACCATCCAAGCCCTCAACGTCAATGGCTCCGACCACGACTTCGTGCCGGTGTGCCGACATGTCTCTCCCACCATCGACGAGATAATGCGATCTTGCATGATGCGAAGCGACAACCAATATGCCGAGGCTATGCTACGCCTCGTCGGCGCTACCTGCGGCGATAAGGGATCCACCGCCGTAGGTGCAGAGCAGATGCTCTCCTTCTGGCGTCATAAACATGCCAACCTCAAAGGGGTGAAGATCGTCGATGGCTCCGGTCTCTCCCGCTCTAACAGGATCACTGCTCTCTTTATGGCTGATATGCTTCGCATCATGTCGAAGAACCCCTATTATGCTTCATTCTTCCCTCTCGCCGGATTAGAGGGTACTCTCAAACACCTCCTCGCCAAGACTCCCCTCGAAGGGTATCTGGCTCTCAAAACCGGTTCGATGAGGGGTGTACAATGCTACGCCGGCTATAAACTCGACGATGACTACGCTCCCACCCACATTGTAGTGGTGATGCTCAACAACTTGCCCGACCGAGCCGAAGCCAGACGCCAATTAAATACCCTGCTGCTAAAAACCTTCCTGCCCGACTATAATCCGTAAGCCCCAAAGGCCCTATCAGGCTCTTTTTAACAAAATTTACATCTTGCAGAAAAATAATATCCCCCTCCTTACGTTATCTTACAAATGAATAAATCGAAAATCAACGAAATAAAGAACCGAGTCTACGAGGCCGAAGGCCTCTTGGAACTCCTCACGAATCGTCCGGAGATCACCGATTCGATCCTTCCCCTCGTGGCTAAGCGCCTCGATGAGGCTCAATCCCTGCTAAAGCAACTGCCGGCAGAACCAACCCCAGAGCCAACCCTCGAGCCAACCCTCGAGTCCGAACCGACTCTCGAGCCGGAGCCCGACCCCGACCCGGTATATGAATCAGCTCCGGAGCCCGACCCCGAGCCGGAACCCAATCCCGAGCCGGAGTCAGTTCCCGAACCGGAGCCCGATCCCGAACCGGTCTCCCTGTCTTCTCATGCTCGATTCAATCCCCCGGCTTTCTGTCTGAATGACCGATTCCGATTCCGCCGCTCGATCTTCGGCGGTAGCGATGCCGAGTTCAACGCCGCGATGCGTCATATCGCCACCCTCCCCGATTATCAGGATGCCCTCCGTTATCTCGGCGAGGAGATGGGTGTTGACCTTGAGGATGAGGATGTGGTAGATTTCCTCGAAATCCTTAAGCCCTGCTGGTCATGAGCGGTATGCTACATATTGTCCCTACGCCCGTTGGCAACCTCGAGGATATGACCTTCCGCGCGGTTCGTGTCCTCAAGGAGGCGGATCTGATACTCGCCGAGGATACCCGCACCAGCGCCGTGCTCATGAAGCATTACGATATCCACACCCCGATGCGAAGCCATCACCGCAATAATGAGCATCGCGCCGTCGACGGTATCGTCGAGGATCTCCTCGCAGGCAAGGATATCGCGCTCGTTTCCGATGCCGGTACACCCGGCATCTGCGATCCCGGGTTTATGCTCGCCCGTGCATGCCGCGATGCCGGCGTCGAGGTGGAGTGCCTCCCCGGGCCTACGGCTTTTGTGCCGGCACTCGTCGCCTCCGGAATACCTTGCGACCGTTTCGTGTTCGAAGGTTTCCTCCCTCTCAAGAAGGGTCTCGCTACTCGACTCGCCCAACTCGCCGCCGATCCCCGCACGGTTATCATTTACGAGTCTCCCGTGAGACTCCCTCGCACTCTGAAAAATCTCGCCCAGGCTTTCGGCCCGCAACGTATCGCCGCCGTTTGCCGCGAGATCTCAAAACTCCACGAGGAGATCCTGAGAGATTCTCTCGAAAACCTGGTGGAGCATTTCTCTCAGAACATTCCAAAGGGTGAGATTGTTATTGTTATTGAACCGGCTCCACGCCGTGCCGGTAAAAAAGACGACTACCCTGATTGAGTTTGAAAAATTTAAACACTTCTTTATTTAAAAATTTCCTATTATGAAAAAATCTCTTTTTTTACTGAGTGCCTGCGCTCTGCTTCTCGCTGCCTGCGCCGGCAATAATGAGGAAAAAGTCAATGAGGATTCTGTCCGCATTGCCGATCTTACTTCTCAATATGAGGAGGCTACCAACTTCAATGATTCGCTAATGCTTCTCATGAGCGATATCTATTGCGGTCTCGATTCGATCAATAGCCAAGAGGGCTTGCTCTATAATATGGGTAATTCTGAGTCCGGAGATCGTCGCGCTGAGATCCGTCACAACCTCTCGAGCATCAAGGCTCGCCTCGCTGCAAACAAGGCTCTCCTCGCTCAGATGGAGGCTAAGGTGAAGGCTTCAGGCAAGGAGAACTCTATCCAAGCAAAGACTATCCAACAGCTACGCAAGCATATCGAGGATCAGGATGCCAAAATCGCTCAACTCGAACAAGACCTCTCAACAGCTAAGGGTCAGATCGAAGATCTTAATACACAAGTGGCTGAAACTCAGGAACAAGTAAAGGTGGAAACTGCCGCCAAGGAGGAGGCGCAAGCCGCTACTGTCGAGGCTGAAAATAAGGCTAATAGAGTCTATTATGCCATCGGTACGAACAAGGAACTCAAGAATAAGGGGCTCCTCTCCAAGAAGTTCCTCGGCTCTACCAAGGTGCTCGCCGGTCAGTATGATGCCACTTATTTCGTAGCCGCTGATAAGCGTACTCTCCACAGCATCCCCACCAACTCCAAAAAGGTCAAGGTCTGGACCAATATGCCTGAGGGTAGCTACCGCATCGTCGGCGAGAAGAATAGCCCCAAGACTGTCGAAATCGTAAATGCCGACAAGTTCTGGTCGCTGACTTCCTATCTGATCATCCAGATCGACTAATCCTCCCCTCTCGTTCTTATCGATAATACCTAATGCAAGTTAGGTCAATTGATTATGACTTCACAATCGTTTTTTGTTCATAGCACGTCTTCCCTCTCTCCTCTGAGAGGGAGGACGTCTACTCTTTTACGACGCCTCCTTCCGGTGGCGATGTTGATGACCATCCTTGTCGGTTGCAAACCGACGGAGAAAAACTATAAGGCGGCCTACGATGCCGCTCTTGCCAAGCGTGAGCAGGCTGCTATCGAGCAGATGCGTCCTACCACCGGCTTGCTGAGCGATGACGGCCCCCAGATGAGGATCATCGGCTCTGATACTGTCTATGTGAATCGGGCTATACTCCGTACGGAGGATAAGAAGCGCCCGCAAGGCACTTGGGCTGTCGCTGTCGGCATGTTTAAGATGGATACCAACGCCCGCGCCGCAGCGGAAAACCTGAAAAATGATGGCTGGAAAGATGCATTCATGGCGAATTCTACCGGCTCTGTCTATTATTCGATCATCGGCACGACAACGTCGCTCGACGATGCCAATGCCCTCCAAAAGGCCTTCCGCAGCAAGCACCCCGATTACCCCTTCATAGGCCTCCCCGGAGCCCCCGTCCTATTACACTTCTAAGAGGCCCCCTTAGCGAGAGTCTCTGCTACTGTTCCCCAAAGTTTGGCTTTGGGGCTTTTTTTATTTATTCTTGAGCTTTTTCTCTTCTTGGGCTCTTTGGTATGCCTCTTTGGCTTGCTTGCTCGGTATGCTCCAGATTGCCGACATGCTGAAGCCGAAGGCCCCATTGCCGCCATACCCCGGCACATACCATGCCTTGCCATAACCCGTCTCGGTCTCGTGAAGACGGAAGTGCATTCGTGCCGTCCACCCCAAGGAGAAGTTTTTCACTATCTTCACTTGAAGCCCCGCCAATATTTCCCCATAGACACAGGTCGTGCCTATATCGCTGATGGTGAAGTCCTGACTCTCTCCCCAATAGTCGGAGTTGATCGTCACATTCTTCAAGTCATAGCGGCTGTGGGCAAAGCCTACACGAAATCCTAAATGAAACTGATAACCGGGATCGCTCCGCATGAAGAAGTTGTAGTCGGCGCCAATCTTGGCATAGAAGGAGGGCTTGCATCGGTAGGTGAAATTGCCATGATCCGGCGTGCTGTTCGCAAATCCGATACCACACTCCAAGGTGGGAAAGAATTGATTGCGTATCGACACATTTGCCCAGACGTCATAGCTCGAGTAGTCTTGGCCGAAGATCTTGAAGATGAGGTCGCCGAAGTTGGCGCCAATATTGACGCCACTATAGATGGGGTAGTAGAATTTCTTCTCTTTCTTCACTACCGTGTCTAATGAGGAGAGGAACATTACCGGCTCGTCGAGTGGATCGCCATGCTTGTCGAAGTAGTGCATCACAGGGCGCTGTCGCTGATCGTCGACATCCACCGGCGTGCTCTTAGGTGTCAACACCCTCTTTGCTACAGCCTTAACGCTATCCCCGACGATACTGTCGTTACTGACGTTATTATCGTTCATAACGTTCATAACGTTCATAACGTTACTGTCGTTCATCTCGTTCTGAACGATGCTATCGCCGGAAGCTATCTCTCCCTCCGGGTTCTGACTCCGAAGAGCTATCGTCGTGGTGGCAATCAGAAGTATAGCCACAATATGTCTTATCTTTGTTACCATGGCGATTGTTCTGTTGTCACTCCTTTCAGAAAGATGTGTAAGTTCTGGATATTGGCGTTGTCGATATAACCCCTCGGGCAACTCACCGAGTCGATCAGTTCGCCGCCATATTGGATATCGATTATCTCGAAGAGATAGCTGACGCCACACTCGATGCTCGTCAACTGCGGACGGCGGTTGTAGATGAAGGTGAGGGTATCGATGCCGGCGTGAGGCCCGTAGCGCCGCAGGGCGTAGCGTGTCGTGTCGCTGTCGATGCGGAAGGGTAGGTAGACTTCGCTGATAACCTTATCGGCTGAGGAGAGAATCGAATCTCCCTTCACGTCGACACCCTTGATCTCGAGGGAGTCAACGCTCACCTCGCTCCCCGGCATCTCTTTGCTGTAGAAGCCTGCCAAGGGGAGCGCATTCTTGTTCTCCGAGCATGCATCGCCACATCCTCCCATGCCGACGAGCAGCAGAAGAACGACCGCGGTCATAACCGTTGCCTTAAGAACCTGTATGTGCCGATTGAGCATCTTTGTGTGTCTCAATTTTCTAAAATTCTTCGTTGATCAGATAGTTGTTGCGCTCCGGTGAGTTGCGTGTGATCATCTCTCCGATGAAGCCGGTGCAGAAGAATTGTACACCTAATACCATAAATGCCAACGAGAGGTAGAAGTATACCGACTTGGTGAGGTAGAAGTGGAAGCTGTCGACGCTCATTGCCACAATCTTCAGGACCAGTACTGTCACCACGGCGAGGAATCCGATCACGAACATCAGCGAGCCCAAGAGCCCGAAGATGTGCATCGGTTTGATGCCGAATTTTGATTGGAACCAGAGTGTTGCCAAGTCGAGGTAGCCATTCACGAAGCGGTCGAGGCCGAATTTCGAGACGCCATATTTGCGTGCCTGATGGTGCACCACCTTTTCGCCGATCTTCTTATAGCCGGCATTCTTCGCCAAGTAGGGGATATAGCGGTGCATGTCGCCATACACTTCGATATGCTTCACCACCTCGCTACGATATGCCTTCAAGCCACAGTTGAAGTCGTGGAGGTTCTTGATCCCCGACACGCGGCGTGCCGTGGCGTTGAAGAGCTTGGTGGGGATAGTCTTCGACAGAGGGTCATAGCGCTTCTTCTTCCATCCCGACACGAGGTCGTAGCCATCTTCGGTGATCATCCGATAGAGCTCCGGGATCTCATCGGGGGAGTCCTGAAGGTCGGCATCCATCGTGATCACTACATCTCCTTGGGCGCGTGCAAAACCGGTGTTCAACGCCGGCGATTTGCCATAATTGCGTGAGAAGGAGATGGCGTGTACCGCATTATTGCGAATCGCCAACTGCTTGATCACATCCATGCTCGAGTCGGTCGACCCGTCATTGACAAAGATGATCTCATACGAAAACCCATGTTCGCTCATCACTCGCTCGATCCATGACGTTAGTTCCGGCAGTGATTCCGCCTCATTATATAACGGTATTACAACTGATATATCCATAATCTCTCTTTATATTTGCATCACCTTCCGCCCACTCCGCAGGCAAAAAGTCTTTTATAATGCAAATATACCTATAAATTCTGATTCATACCCAATTTTTCAACATTTTTATACTCTCCCACCACCCAATTAACAAAAAATCACCCCCTCCACCCCCACCTAATCGCAATTATTCCTACCTTTGCCGGTCTCAATCGCAAATATTCGTGCCTTTACACTTCCTTAATCGCATTTTTTGTTAGATCGACTCAAGGCCTTTGATTAACTGCGACATTCCTTGTGAGGTGAATGTTGCAATTAACTTTTCGCAGACGTAGCGTTTGCTACGGATAATGAAAAGGTGCTCTACTGCACTCATGTGTCGAAAATAATTTATACCTTTGCATTCGAAATAAAAACGCTTCAGACGAACCTAATGCCGTGATTGCTAATTGGATGCGCAATCGTAATACAATTGAATATCTCGGCATTTGGGAACAATTATATAATCCGGATTTTAAACCCACCGAATTCGAGGGGTTTAGAATGCAAGCCGGTCTTAATGCGTTCACTCTTTCTCCGAAGAAATGGATTGAAGCAACCGGGGCAATAGGAATCGTTGCCAAATCAGGTCGTTATGGAGGCACATACGCTCATAAGGATATTGCTTTCAAGTTTGCAAGTTGGATTTCGGTAGAGTTTGAGTTATATATCGTTAAGGAATTTCAGCGACTTAAAACGGAGGAACAGCGTTTGCTGGGATGGTCGGCGAAGCCCGCATAAAGTCCATGACCCTTGCAAGCCCCTCAAAAAGTTTTTATATAGAAAAAAATCGCTGATATTTCTATCAGCGATTTCCTTGTGTGATCCGCGTGGGGCTCGAACCCACGACCCCAACATTAAAAGTGTTGTGCTCTACCAGCTGAGCTAGCGAATCATCCTATTTGCCCTCGTGGATACGCAGTGCTTCGATTACTCTGTTCTGCACTCTCTTCCCGAAAAGCGTTGCAAAATTACAACATTTTTTTCATTCCTCCAAATCTTTCCCCATCTTTTTTCAATTTTCATCTCGATTTACCCCTCTTTTTACCCTATTCCTACCTATTTCTCCCTTTTTTACCCTTTTTACCCTCTCGCTCTCCTCTTTTTTTCGTAACTTTGCCGCATGTCCGCTAAAAAGAAATTTTTCGATTCGTTTGCCACGGCATTTCCCTCTACACTCCGAAGTGCCGTCTGGCTCTTGCGTCTGATGATCCCCATCTCTCTGGTGGTGACTCTCCTTCAGTATTATGGCATCCTCGACCGAATAGCCGGTTACCTCCAGCCCCTCTTCTGCCATATCGGGCTCCCCGGCGCATCTGCCGTCGTATTCATCTCCGGTGCTGCCGCCGGTACTTACGCAGGTATCGCAGCCATGATGGCTATCCCTCTGACTTTCAAGCAGGCTACTATACTCTCGCTGATGATCGCTCTCTGTCATAACCTCCCCGTGGAGTGCGCCGTCAACCGATCCACCGGTTCGTCATTCCGGAGGATGGCTACTCTCAGACTCGTAGCAGCCTTTATATGCGCCTTCCTATTCAATATAATCCTCCCCGATTCTGCCGATCCCTTCATATATCTCGGCGTCGAACAGAATGCCTCTTTCTCGCAAATGATACTCGCCTGGATCATCTCTCAACTCAAGATGTCGGCGCTCGTCTTCCTGATCATTTATGTCTTGATGGTGATCCAACGCATGATTGAGGCTTTCTCCCTCCTGCAGCCCATCTCTCGCTTCTTCTCACCTATAATGCGCCTCTTCGGACTCCCCGACCATGCCGCTTATATGTGGCTCGTCGGCAATGTTATAGGACTCGGCTATGGTTCAGCCGTAATGCTCGAACTCGAGGAGAAGGGCCTCGTCACCCCTCAAGAGGCCAATGATGTCAATTATCATCTTATTATGAATCACTCCCTGCTCGAGGATACAATCGTCTTTGCTGCCATCGGCATATCTGCCCCTATCCTCGTGGCTACACGTGTCGGAGCTGCTCTTGTCGTCGTCTGGACTCGCCGTGCATATAAAGCCCTCAAAAAGTCGGCTCATTAAGAGCGCGTTCCTCTTTGAGGGCATATTCTTAATCTTGAAATATTCTCTGCTCTATGTGAGATTCTTACCTATTTTAGCGTGAGTATTTCTGATCTTGCTTTACCTTGACACGCTTCACTCCCTTATAGTCCACCTCCTTAACATCTCTGAGATATTGCTCCAACATCTCGTTAGTCAATTTCCCAAGGCTTGTGCCCGGATCTTCTTTTTCATATTTCGATACGCTCGCTACATAGGAGTTCATTGCTACAACATATTTGCGATTCATATCAAATTTACTTCCATCCTCTTTCTTGATCTTCACACTCTTAACATCGCGATTGTCTTTGCCAAGATGGATCTCATACGTGATTCCCGATACATAACAAGGACCATAGTCGTCAGCTCGACATATTGCCGCCAAAAGCTCTTTCAATTCCCCGCCACTCAAGGTGAAGGTCATCGCCTCATTGCCAAACGGATCTAACGTGTAGACATCGTAAGATCGGATGTCGCCACCTTTCATGCTGTCAAAGCGTACTCCTCCATTATTCTGTATGGCGATATCCGCTCCGGTCTCGTCGCGCAAAGCATCTGCCATCATACTCCCCAATTCCTCTTTCTCTTCAAAATCACTCTTCGCCGTCGCGATTACTTCACTCAGAGGCGAGCTCTTGAACAATTCTGCAACTACTCCCTCCACTTTCGGATCTACGCTCCTGAAGTTGGTTACATCGATAAGTTCTGCCTTGCGTCCTGTCACTTTGCCATCTGTCACTTCGATCGTCGTAAAGGTGGCATATTGTAGTCGACGCTCTGTCTGCGTGATCATTACATTATTCTCCATCACGCAGGGATCCAATTTCGTGTGGGAGTGACCCCCGATGATGATATCTGCCTCCGGCATCACGTGTGCCAACTTCAGATCATCATCATATCCATTATGGGTCAGCAATACAAACACATCACATTCATTTCGTAGCCATTTATATTCCTTAGCTACATCATTCACCGGACGAAATGTGATGCTCCCCACATGCTTCGGATGGCAATCAGGTATGCCGGCATCATTCGTCTGAATCAATCCCAATATACCGACTCTGATCCCATTCACCTTGTCGATCACAAAGGGTGAGTAGTGGAGCCGAAGTGAATCCGGACTATAGGCGTTCGCACACAAGTAGGTGCAATATGAATTGTTGATCACCGTTCGCAATCCATCGATCGAACCGTCAAACTCATGATTGCCGAAGGTGGAGTAGTTGAATCCCGTTTGGTTCATCAATTCAACCATCGGACGACAAGACACCGGATCCCGGTCGTTGATAGGATTTCCCGTACGGTTGTCGCCCGCCGACAATACTATCAAGTCGGGGTAAAGGGCGCGCAAACTATCTGCAACTGCCGCAAATTTCGGAAATTTATCGATAGCCCCATGCATATCATTCACCGACAGCATGTGGACACTACCGGTCTGTGCCATTGTCACCAACGACATCATCCCTAATAAAATTGAAAGAACCTTCTTCATGATGATATTATTAGATTATGATAAAAAAAATAAAAGAGAAGCGTCAGTTTGCCATGAACTCATCCCACACTCTCTGACACGCAAAGATAGCGAAAAAAATCAAAAAAACAATCCAACAAAATTAAAAAGAACTTCAGTTCACTCTCCCCATTAGCCCGAAGTTTGTCTCTCATCAGCCCCGAAGTTTGTCTTTGGGTGATACTGTGTAGCCAATTCCTGATTCCTATCTCCTTTTTCCTGATTTTTTATTATCTTTACGCATTATTTCTAGTAGAGCGCTCTAAATTATGGCAGAAAAACGAAATACTTCCATCGCGATCGCCAAGGGCATCGCCATCATCCTCATGGTGATGGGGCACGCCGAGGGGCCTGCCCTCCTTATGAATTTTATATACCTTTTCCACATGCCCCTCTTCTTCCTCACAGCAGGCTATTTCTTCAGCTATCGCAATGTCGACCGGCCATGGGATTTCTGCGCCAAACGATTCAAGGGTCTCTATATCCCCTTCGTGAAGTGGAGCCTCTTCTTCTTGCTGATCCACAATCTGATGTTCTCCGTGGGTATCCTCAACGAGACCTACGGCAACTGGACCGGCGGAGTGACACATCCCTATACCCTCAAGGTCGCTTTCCAGCGTGTCGTCAACATCATCTTCGGCATGAGTGGCTACGACGAGTTCCTCGCCGGCGCTTTCTGGTTCTTCCGTGCCCTGTTGGTGGCGAGCATCCTCTTCTTGGTTCTCTTCCGCCTCGCCGACGGCAAGTTCTCTTGGCTGAAAGGGTGGCGCACAGCCCTCCTTATATCCCTCTGCGCCCTCGGCTTTGCTCTCTTCAAGATCTCTTGGGGGCTGAAAGTGCCGATAGTGCAGGGTGGCATCCGCGAAGCCTGGGGCATCCTCTTCTTCGGCCTCGGATTCGTGTATCGTCATTTCGAGGAGTCTGTAGGCTTTAACAGCCGATCCCCATACTATTGGGGAGCTATAATCCTATCGACCGGCCTACTCGTGGTGGGTGCCCTCAACCATTGGGCAGGTATGAACCTCGCCCCTAAGCAGATAGACGTCGTGACCCTTCCCCTCACAGGCATCGCCGGTTTCTTCCTCACTCATCAGATAGCCCGACTTATCGATAGATGCGATAATTGGTTCAAACGCCTATTGGTGCATTGCGGCGAGATGACTGTTTATATCTATGTATTCCACATAATCTCATTCAAGGCTGTAAGCCTTCTTAAGATAGCATATTACGACCTCGACCCCCGTCAGATAGGGTGTCACATGGTGATACACGACCACAACGGCGATCTCTTCTGGATCCTATACACCATAGCCGGCGTCGCCCTCCCCCTCCTATACATGTATTGCTATCGCAAAGTAAAGAATCTTTTACAGCGCGATTAAAATAATAAATCCGAACTCATTTGAGTCCGGATTTATTATTTTAATTAAGGAACGCGCTCTAAACATTCCCTTAGAGGCCTATATTATATGTCAGTGATAGCCCCAAGAAGCCATTACTATCATTATCATAGACTTTAGGTGCTCCGATATCTTGACGATAGAATAGAGATAACTCCAAAAATCTGCCTCCTATGCCTACGCCGGCTGTCCATGCCATTGGCGCCTCAAGATTGCTGTCCCTGACGATATTATATTCATATCGTCCCATCAAGAAGATGCCGCTCCTGAATAGATTGATTTTTAATTGTGCCATGGCAGGAAGATGGAATGATGCTGATATGTAACTTTCTGATTCTTCAGGTTTATCATATCCTCTTGTCCCTATAGTCTCTAACGGAGGATTGGTGTCCCCGATTTTTAACCTCTTATCATAGAGCAAGACTCCTGCCTTTAGTCCCACTGAAAATTGAATCCAATCTTTGTGATTGCCTACACCGAATAGCAAACCGGCATTATAATAGAATTTAGCATTTTGCCCCGATTTTAAATTATATCCGATGTCTCCTACGGTAATTCCAAGATTTACCCATCCTCCATTAGCAGCCCTTTCACGTTTCTTAACTGCTTTTTTATATTCAATTATATATTGGTTATTCTCTTCTATAGAGACATTGACGATTGATTTTGTCGAATCGTTTTGTGCATAGGATAGTGCTTCCTGATAGTTTATTTCTGTTGAATTTTCATCAAATTTCTTTGCCTTGTTTAGGGCTATGAAATTATTCACATCCGCCTTATATACCGAGTAGGGATATATATTCAAAAAGTAGTGTAAGTCCGATTCAGGTGATTCTTCACTCAGTTGTTTGAATTCATAATACTCCTTGCTCGCCTTATACGCATATTTACGAGAGGAGTCTACATCGTTGATTGAGATTTGTGAAAACTCATCGTATGCTGCTAGAAGATCATTGTTCTTGTAATATTCATATCCTTTTAGTTCATGTACAAGTTTTTTAGCTCTCGGCGTTTGTGCTTCATAGGGATATTTCTTAATGTAGTTCTTGATAGTATCCACGTTTTCCGAGTCTTTGATTGCATCCCATTCTTGTGCTGCTTGGATCACTCTGATTTTAGTTCTTGCCTCCGGTACATATTTTGTCTGAGGATTATTCTTGATATATTCCTCGTAGGCTGCTATCGTGCCCAATTTATCGGCGCTTTCCCATACAGCTTTTTCCTGTTCATCCTTGATATTTTGAATCCTTTCGTTGGCATTGTCTGTATACCATCCTAATACAGTCTTCTTCAGATATTTCTCGTATGATTCTATGGTATTCTTTTCCAATGCCTCTTTCCATAGATTCTTTTCCGTTAATCGTCTTTTTATCTCAGGAGTATATCTCTTGTCTTTGGGATATTTCTTAATGAAATCTTTATATCTTTCTATACTTCCTGAATTAATTGCTTCATAGTAAAAAGCTTCTTTTTCTTGTTCTGCCAGTCGTCTCTGTTCTTCCTTCCTCTCTTTTTCTAACAATTCATAATAATAGCGAGGCATATGCTGTGCATCTGCCTCGAGTGTGAATATGCCTATCAACAATATCGGCAGAAATATTTTTATTAGTTTACGCATAACTGTGATTATTTTAGTCGATTTAGAATTTCATTGATTCTGAATGTGTTGCATCTGATTTGCTTCTCATTATTGTAGATAATCTTATTGTCTTACGGCCTTACTATGCCCTTTGTAGGGTGTCATTCGAGCTGACCTGCCAATGTCTTTGATTTGATTTTAAAGGTCAACTCATCGACATCTCTCATTAAGACCTTTGATTTTTTCTACGATTGGAGATTGTCCCTGTTCTTGACATGGAACTGATTCGAAAGATGTGTGATGCAACTTAGCTCATCTTTCTTCATCTGCTCTTTTGCTATTTCTTGACTATTTTTAATTTTTCGTTGGCTTCGCTTTTATACCATCCGTATTTAGTCTGCTTGAGATATTTTTCGTATGATTCTTTCTCGTTTTTCTTTTTAGCCGTTTTCCAGAGAATCATCTCTTTTACCCGATTTCGTATTTCTGGTGTTAGTGCCTCATCTTTGGGATAATCCATAATAAAACTGAAATAGAGCTTCAGATCTCTTGAGTCTTTAATGGATTTATACCTTTCTACTTTCACCTCCTCGACACTTTTGCTCTTGACTTCGCTCTCGGATTCCTCTTTCGCATTATTGTTATAATGCGAATACTTTTGTGCATCTGCCTCGAATGCAAATATGCACATTAGCAATATCGGCAGAAAAATTTTAGTTAATATACGCATAACTATTAAAATTTATATATTGATAATTAAATTAGTTTCGAAATTAAAAGATCCTGGAGATAATGCCATGAAATCGACAGAGGGTTCCTCAGTTTACTATTGTAAACATCCCTTTATCCGCCTTGACTGAAAGTTGAGGCTTTATTACTTTTGCG
>SAMEA3663025__coassemble_473_pt1 | contig 28690 bp, 24 predicted proteins | sample SAMEA3663025__metabat2_high_PE_004 | metagenome-assembled genome bin SAMEA3663025 (sample SAMEA3663025) | pig gut metagenome | biome: pig gut; feature: pig-associated habitat; material: faeces | place: France | collected 2012
CTCTTCCTCTTCAGCGACGAAGTATATCGCGAATTTTGCTACGCCGACCAGCCGATGGTGTCGGTGATGAGCATCGAGAGCGTGCATAAGAATGCCGTGCTGATCGACTCCGTGTCGAAGCGATATAACGAATGTGGCATCCGCATCGGCGCCCTCGTAAGCCGCGACCCCGACGTTCGCGCCAACGTGATGAAATTCTGTCAGGCTCGTCTCTGCCCGCCACTCATCGGCCAACTCGTGGCAGAAGCCTCGATCGATGCCACCCCTGAATATCAGCAAGAGGTGTTCGAAGAATACCGCCGTCGCCGCGACTTCCTGATCGAACGTCTCAACCGGATCCCCGGCTGCTACTCCCCCACTCCGATGGGTGCATTCTACACCGTCGCCTCCCTCCCGGTCGACGATGCCGACGAATTCTGCCGATGGTGTCTCGACGAATTCAGCCATGATGGCAAGACCATCTTCATGGCGCCGGCCTCCGGCTTCTACAGCGACACATCCTTAGGGCGCAACCAGGTGAGAATAGCCTACGTCCACGACCTCGACTACCTCGCCAAGGCCCTCGACACCCTCCAGGCAGCCCTCCAAGCCTACGCCAAAATAAAGAAATAAGGCTCATCCGATATTTCGAGTGATACGGCATTCATGAAGAGCAAATAAGGCTTACACCGCATTCCTCGAACAAAACTATTACAAAAAATGTTAATGGAGTGGGGGTGGGGCTTTATTTGTGCTGATTTTTTACTATATTTGTCGGCGATTTAACATGGGATATATCATGCAATTGACAAAACACATCATCATCGCTGCGGCATTGGCTCTTTCGCTCCCTGCCGCCGCCCAATTATCCGCCTCTCCCCTGCGCTTTGAGGCCGATGCCGCAGGCTATATAGAGCGTGCTCGCGCCATGCGTCAAGCCGGCAATTATGCCGGTGTCATCGACCAGCTCAAGCACCTCGACACGCAGCATATCGCCCTCTCCGACAGCCAAATAGAGGAATACACCTTCCTCCTCGCCGAGGCTTACTATCAGCGCAATGACAGCGAGTGTATCAACCTCCTTATACAATTTCGCAACAATTACCCCGCCTCGCCATTGGCACCCCAAGCATCTCTCGCCATCGGCGACTATTATTTCTTCGACGAGCAGTGGCCCACTGCCCTCGAAGCTTACGATATGATCGACATAGATCGCCTCAATCGTGATCAAAAACTACTATATTCATATCGCAAAGGTGTTTGCTTTATCAAGACCGGCCACTTCGCCGAGGCTCGCCCTCTGATAGCCACCCTCAAAGATAACGACAAGTATGCCGATGTCTATCACTTCTATCACGCTTATCTCAGCTATATCGATGGAAAGTTCAACGACGCTTACCGAGAATTCCAACTCGTCTCCCCGAGTGTCGAAGGCCTCGAAGCCGGATACTATATGACCCAAATAGAATATACTTGGGGAAAGGATAACGATGTCATCAAGCATGGCGAATCATTGCTCCGCAAGCATCCCATCAAAGAGCTGGCGCCCGAGATCCAACGCATAGTCGGCTTGAGTTATTTCAAGCAAGGAATGCCCGACGTGGCTGAAGGATTTATCGAGAGTTACCTCACCAAGATCGAGGGTAAAGCCACCCCCGAAGAGGATGCCATCTATGCTATGGCCGCCATCGACTATCGCAATAGTCGCTACACCCAAGCCATCGAACGCTTCTCGACGCTGACCCATCGACAAGATGCCATCGGGCAGAGTGCATATCTCTACTTGGGTCAATGCTATCTGAATCAAGACAACGCCTCGCAAGCCGCCATCGCCTTCGAGAAAGCCACCCGTATGGCCTACGACAACAACGTGTCGGAGACTGCACTCTACAACTATGTCACCGCCCTGACACGCGGCGGCAAAGTGCCCTTCTCTTCGGCTGCCGACCTCTTGGAGACTTTCATCAAGCGATATCCCAATTCCGAATATACTCCACAAGTCAAGGCTTATCTTGCCACAGCCTATTACAACGACCGCAACTACGAGCAGTCGCTCCGCATCCTTAACGCCATCACCACACCCGGCAAGGATATCCGGGCGCTGCGCCAGAAAGTGCTCTACGAGCTTGGGGTCGAATCTATCACCAACAATCGTCGCGAAGCCGCCATCCCCTATCTCAAAGAGGCAGCCTCCATGCGCAATGCCGATCGCGACATCGCCGCCCAATCCTCACTCTGGCTCGGTGACGCCCTCTTCTATCTCAACAGATATAGCGAAGCCGAGAAGGCTTACAACACCTTTGTAAAAGCCGGCACAGCTTCGCCCAACTATGCCTTGGGACTTTACAACCTGGCATATAGCCGCTACAAGCAGTCGAACTACTCCGGGGCTGCCGCCGATTTCGGCAAGGCTCTCAAGGCCAAAGAGTCGCTCACCCCGCGCCTCGCCGATGATGCTCGTATCCGTCGCGCCGACTGCCTTTACTACACTCGCGACCTCGCCGGTGCCGCCCAACTTTACACCGAGACCATCGATGCCGACGCCACCGACGCCGACTATGCCCTCTACCGCCGTGCTGTGGTCCGTGGCCTCCAAGGCAACAACAGCGCCAAAATCGCCGACCTCCAACGCATCGAGAAAAACTACTCCGACTCTCGCTGGCTCTCCAAGGCCCTGCTCGAAGAGGCTGTTACCTACGAAGAGACCGGACGCAAAGACCTCGCCGCCGAGGCATATAAGAAACGCCTCTCCCTCAACGGCACTGCCGATATCGACGAACTCCTCCGCATGGCGGCTGCCATGTACGACTCTCGCAAATGGGCTGACCTCCTCGACGTTACCGAACGGATCAAGCATGCCGGAGGCCTCGAGGCTGACGAAATCGCCGACATCAACTACTATGAGGCTGAGGCTCTCAACTACCTCAACCGCCGCTCCGAAGCCATCGAAATCTACGAATCGCTCGCCCAAAATCCTTCGTCGCTCCCCGGTGCGAAATCCGCTGTAACTTTGGCTCAATTCGACCTCGATAAGAAGAATTATGAGGCCGCCCGATGCCGTATGGAGGAGTTTACCGACGTCGGTACGCCCCATCAATATTGGCTCGCTCGCGGCTTTATCGCCCTTGCCGACGCCTACCACGGTCTGGGCAAAACATATCTCGCCAAGGAATATCTCAACAGCCTCAACGAGAACTATCCCGCCACCGACGATGACATCCCCTCGCTGATCTCATCGCGCCTCAAGAAGTGGAAATAATCATCTCTTACCTTCATATCAAGAAAGAATCAAATCACAATCCCATCACCATAACACTATGACAATCACCCGATCGAAATATTTAATCCTCACCGCGACAGCATCACTCCTCGCACTCTGCGCCATACCCGCTTCGGCACAATACGACCAGCAGATCAACGTCGAAGGAGAGTATGTGCCGGAATATATCAACCATGACCGCATCGGCCTCTTCCCCCGTCCACTGAAGTTGAGCGCCGAAGAGTCATCGCTCGACTACTCCACGCAGGGCGTAGCGGCGAATTTCACACCCCAAGCCCTCCCCATCGAGGCGACAGTCTGGGGTGCCATTCGCGACTATTCCTCGCGCCGTGGTTATCTCGACTTCGGTCTCGGCTCATGGCTCGAAAGCACCTTGGCTGCCGGCTATCGCTTCATCGATAACTCCTCTTCAGCACTCGGCATCCGGCTGCAACACAACTCCACATCCCTCTGGAAGCCCCGCATCAGCCCCGCCACTGCCGACAACAAAATGTGGCGTTATGATGAAGCCATCGGCATCTATGGCCATCACTTCTGGAGCGGAAAAGGTACGCTGAGCGCCGCCATCGACTATCATATCGGCAATTTCAACTACTATGGCTTTGCACCCACCACCGCCGACCCCGATGCCGCTATCGAAAGCCCTACACAGACCATCCACGACATCTCGGCGCGAGTACGCTGGCAGTCTCCGGCTCTGATCGACAACATCCTCTGGCACGCCCAACTCGGTGTGCGCCACCTCTCCTTCCGTCGACTCTATATGCCCAATGATGTCGACCCCTTGCAACCCCTCTCCGCCCCCGGCATCCGCGAAACGGATATCAACCTCAATGCCGGTTTCTCATTCCCGACATCCTCCAAGTCTGCCCTCGGCATCGACCTGAACACCGATGTCGTAACCTATAATAACGACATCGACACCTACGGCATTGTCACCCTCACTCCATACTATCGTTTCAACCGACAGCGCATCAACCTGCGCATCGGTGTGAACTTCGACCTCGCTTTCAAGGCCGGACCTGAGACCAATCGCTATGCCACGGTCCACTTCGCGCCCGACGTGAAATTCGACTTCAATGCCGGTCCGGTGGCGCTTTACCTCCACCTTCTTGGGGGCTCCGACCTCCATACCCTCGCCAATATCCGCGAGTATGACTACTATCAGATGCCCTCGATCAGCAACAGCAACCCGGTGTATACTCCGCTTGATGCACATTTCGGCCTCCGCACCGGCCCCTTCGCGGGCTTCCACGCCGGCATCGACGTGGCTTATCGCACCAGCCGCGATCAGCACCTCGGCGGGCTATATAACACCTGGCTATGCCTCGGCATCCCCGTCGACGGCTGCCCTCCACTCCCCATGGCTGATGCCTCCGGCCGAGCCATCATCGTCAACACCGACCCCGATGGTCGCGCCAACGTCTCCGGTTTCTCTTTCGGCGTAAACCTCGGTTATGACTCCGGCAGATATTTCAAGATCGACGCTGAAGGTCGCTACCAGCACCAGAATGGCAAAACCGGCTATTTCAACGGCTACGACCGCCCCGAATGGACAGCCCAAGCCACCATCGAGTCAAACCCCTGGAGCACTCTCCGTTTCCGCCTCGGATATGAACTTAGAGCCCTCCGTCGCCCCGCTCTCCGCGCTCGCTATGCCGACGCTTCTGTCATCGACCCGGACATCGTGGTGAACTATAGACTCCCCAACTACTCCGGTCTCAGCTTCGGCGCATCATACGGCATCACCTCGCAACTCAGCGTCTGGGCGCAAGCCGACAACCTCCTCTGCCGACGCAACTACTCCGCAGCCGGACTCCCCGAATCAGGAATCCGCGCCGCAGCCGGCATCTCACTGATATTCTAATATTTACATTACCGACCAAGGGGCATCATCCGAGGGTGATGCCCCATATATTTTCCTACTCTATGACCATCAAAGAAATGCAAGAGGCTGTCGACCGTTGGATCGGCGACATCGGACATGGATACTTCTCCGAACTCACCAATATGGCGCTACTCACCGAAGAAACCGGCGAACTCGCCCGCATCATCGCTCGAGTCTATGGCGACCAAATCGCCAAACCGGGCGACCTGACCGACCCCGGACAGAACCTCGCCGAAGAGATCGCCGACGTGCTCTGGGTCCTCACTTGTATCGCCAACCAAACCGGCATCGACCTCCAGAAGGCTTTCGACGACACCCTGAAAAAGAAAGAGAGCCGCGACCGTAATCGCTTCTCTCCTAAAAAATAACAGCGCGTTCCTTATCCCCCCAAAAAAGAATGTCCCTGATATCACATCAGAGACATTCTCAAAGTTGGAAATTGATACAATATTTATTTATGAAAAACCACATCGTTTGAAAACAAGTTATTCTTCAAGCGAGAAAGAGATCTCCATTTCGGCGGTGCTCTCCACGGGTGATCCGCCATCGTCGGCGGGAGTCCAGCGAGGCATACTCTTAACGAGTCTGATAGCCTCAGCCTCCAAGTCGGGATCAACCATACGCTTGATTTTGATATTGCCTATCGATCCGTCGGCCTTGATCGTGAAGACTACGCCGACCACACCCTCGATGCCATTCTCTTTGGCTCTCTCGGGATAGACCATATTCTTCGCTATATACTCCTTCTCGGCAGCCTTGCCGCCGGGGAAACTTGCCGGAGTCGCTGCCATCGATAAGATCGAGACCGACACCATCGCCAAGAGTGATAATATCAAACGTTTCATAACCTTCAGATTTTGTAGCAATCGAGCATATTTCCTTAAAAGATCAGCCTCGGCAGCATCGATTTTGGGGAGATACGCCCTCTTGCTCGGTGGATCATTCTTTGCTTCTTAGACACTGCAAATTTAAAAAAGATTATTCTGCCATCCTAAAAAATTTCAGTCAGCCTCCATCTCCATCTCGATCAAATCGAGCAGTGTGGAGCATGCATCCTCCAAGAGGTCGAGCACTACATAGAATCCGGCGACACCCTCATAATAAGGGTCAGGCACACAATATTCCGAGGGGTGATCCTTGGCAAATTCGATCATCGCCACCACCTTGCCATCGCGCTCATCGGTGTCGGCAAGTTGATGGAGTTGCGACATATTCTGATCGTCCATACCGATCACCAAGTCGAAGTCGTCGAGGTCATATCCGCGGATCTTACGAGAGCGATGTTCCAGACGATATCCGCGTTGATAGGCAGCACTGCGCATACGGCTGTCGGGGAGATCGCCGGCATGGCCGCCATAGAAACCGGCGCTGTCGCACTCCACTTCAACACCTCGCTTGGCGGCAAGTTGCTCGGTGATGCCCTGCGCTGCCGGACTCCGACAGATATTGCCGAGACACACGAAGAGAAGTCGCACGGGACGCTGCTCGGCGCGCGCCGCCGCCACTGCCGCCGCCACTGCGCGACGTACATGTGATGTGGGTCGTGGTGAATAGATCATATCTTTTTTAGAATGCAAATTTACTCTTTTTTTCAAAAATTTCATACTATAAAATTACACTTTTGCCCACTTTTGATCACTTTTCCTCTTTTTATTCCCTTTATTATACTCCTTTGATTATTTTTTTATAACTTTGTGAATTATTTCGCTTTACAGCGATCGGACTTTAACCTATTCTGTAACCACTACACCATATATAAAGAAGCATGAAAACCGCTCTCATTACAGGCATTACAGGGCAAGATGGCAGTTATCTTGCAGAACTTCTACTCTCCAAAGGCTATGATGTGCATGGCGTGATCCGTCGCTCATCTGTGGATTATCGCGAACGCATCTCCCACATCGAGGGGCATGCCAATTTCCACCTTCATTATGCCGACTTGGGCGACTCGATGTCGATACTCCAGGTTGTGTCGAAGGTGCGTCCCGACGAATTCTACAACCTTGCCGCCCAGAGCCATGTGCAAGTATCGTTCGACTCCCCCGAATTTACTGCCGATGTCGACGCTACGGGCGTGCTCCGTTGCCTCGAGGCTATCCGCCTCTGCGGTTTGGCATCCACTTGTCGCTTCTACCAAGCCTCCACATCCGAGCTCTATGGCAAGGTGGAAGAAGTGCCCCAAAATGAGAACACACCCTTCCACCCCTACTCCCCCTACGCCGTTGCCAAACTTTATGGCTTCTGGATCGTCAAGGAATATCGCGAAGCCTACGGCATGTATGCCTGCTCCGGCATCCTCTTCAATCATGAGAGTGAGCGCCGCGGTGAGACCTTCGTTACCCGCAAGATCACCCTCGCTGCAGCCCGCATAGCCCAAGGCAAGCAAGACAAACTCTATCTTGGCAATCTCTCCTCTCTCCGCGACTGGGGTTATGCTCGCGACTATGTAGAGTGTATGTGGCTCATTCTTCAGCAGGACACTCCCGAAGACTTCGTGATCGCCACCGGCGAGCAGCACACCGTCCGCGAGTTCTGCCAACTCGCTTTCCACCATGCCGGCATCGAACTCCGCTGGGAGGGTGAGGGTGAACAAGAGAAGGGTATCGACACCGCCACCGGCCGTGTCCTCGTGGAAGTCAGCCCCGACTTCTACCGCCCCACCGACGTGGTCAACCTCTGGGGAGACCCCACAAAAGCAAAAGCAAAATTAGGGTGGGATCCTACAGCCAAAACATCGTTCGAACAGCTCGTCAAACTTATGGTCGACCATGATATGGAAAAGGTGGCTGTCGAACGTGCCGGAGAGCACATCCGCACCAACCTCGCCGAATACCTCGAGAAGGGTATCGTAAAATAATCCCACGCTCTTCTGCCTCAATATGAGCAGTAACAGCTCAGCTCAATCCTCAATGCTCGACCGTCGCCCGGCGATCGACCGACACACCTCGCTCGCATTCGCCTGGCTCCAGACCATCCTGACTCTATTGGTGGTGACGGCTCATCTATATTCTTCTTATGACATTCAAAATGGTTTTCGCTATGTAGCCAACTTTTCAGGACCTTGCATCAGCATCGCCTCCATCGCCGGGTTCTTCTTTATGTCCGGATATCTTTTCTTTGCCAAGTTTGAGAAATTCGGCAAACAAGAATACCTCTACGCCCTCCGAAGTCGAATAAAGACACTCCTCATACCCTTCCTGCTATGGAGTATAATTGCTTACTCCATCAATGCTCTTTTTTATCACAACGGGTGGGTCGATTTTCCTTTCTATCAACCTCCCTACCGTCTCGACCTCTTACTTTGGAGCTTATTCACCGGAACTGAAATCATAACCATTGGCAATTTCACGCTTCATGGCCTTTCATTCCCCGGAGCCCATTTCGTCCTTTGGTATATTCTCGACCTAATGCTCATTATACTGTTCACTCCACTGATATGGTGGGCTGTCAAACGACTTAAACTGTATATTATACCCCTATTGCTAATAATATTATTTTATTATGGACATGGACCACATAGATTTTATCATGTAGATTGGATTTTCTTCCCTATTGGTGCCGCTTTTGCCATCTGCCGTACTGATATCAAGAAACTATTCTATCGCATCGGACCAATTTCTCTGATTGTTTCCATGATAATGCTTTGTATATACACTTATATGTATACTGATTTCGATGCTCATCATATTGAACATGGTCCGAAAAGCTTTTATTTTATATGTGTCCTGGTTGTCGTATTATTGATCGCACAGCTATATCTCGCCTTTCGTGCTACCCAAAAGATCGCCGACACTCCATCCGGCGCTCCTCTCCGACACTCCATCACAGAGCATATAATATCTATCGCTCCATACACCTTCTTTATATATGTAACACATGACATCCACACGCCCAATATCCTGATTCTTAATACATTATTACCACTTAAATCTATCGTAGGCGCCACGATTTTCAAAATCATCGAGATGATATTATATATACCGGTGAGATTCTATCTTTGTTATCTCATAGCGCGGCTTATGCAGAGATACACGCCGCGCCTGCTCGCGCTCCTCACCGGATCGCGTATCAATCGCAATTTCTTAAAATCTTAGAGCAATCGCGTGCCGGGTTCGGGCGCGTTCCTTAATGCAGGTATTGCTCCACATGATAGCGGGGGCGATGCTTGGTCTCTATATAGACCTTGCCCACATATAGCCCCACCAAGCCTATCGCCATCAGCATAACACCCCCGACGATCCAGAGCGACAACATCAGCGACGACCATCCCGGCACTGCCACCCCTTTAAGCAAGGAGACAATGACATAGATGCCGATGCCGATCCCCACCAGCACGAAGAGCATCCCAAGGGTCAATATCATATACATCGGGCGCACCGAGAAGGAGGTGATGCCATCAAATGCCAACCGCAGCATCTTCCGCCAAGTGTATTTCGTCTCTCCCGCCTCGCGCGCCATGCGTGTCTCATCGACCGTGGTCGACGGATAGCCGATCATCGGAACGATGCCCCGAAGATAGAGATTGCGCTCTTCATACTTCTCAAGTTCTATCACCACCCGACGCGACATAAAGCGAAAATCGGCATGGTTATAGATCGTCTTTAGTCCCAACTGCGACTGCAATTTATAGAAACACTCGGCTGTGAAACGCTTGATGAAGGAATCACTCTGACGCGAGGTGCGGACACCATACACCACATCATACCCCTCATAATAATTATCCACCATCTCCGGTATGCACTCTAACGGGTCTTGCAAGTCGGCATCGATAGTCACCACGGCATCAGCCATGCCGACACCATCGACCGCCGTGAGCATCCCCGCCATGATCGCATTCTGATGCCCCACATTGCAGGAGAGATTGAGCCCATGACACCGCTTATCGCGCTCATGAGCCTCGGTGATAATCTGCCAAGTGCTATCTCGGCTGCCATCATTCACCAGCAGGAGGAAACTATCTGCCGATACTTTCCCCTCCCGAGTCATCGAGTCCAAAAGCGACAACAAGCGGGGCAGAGAGATCGGCAACATCTCTGCCTCATTATAACAGGGAGCGACTATAGCGAGTTTTATAGGTGTCATATAGTGGACGGCATAGCCGTGGTTAAAAGTTAAAGAATACGAGGTTCGAGGGAAGATTTGTGCAAAGATAACTAAGAAACTTGTAAAACGCAAGCAGACAGAGGGTGATAGAACGCACTCTAATTTGTAAAATTGAAAAAAAATAACTAATTTTGCAAACCCGTAGCGAAAATTGCCCTCGGATCGGATGCCGCACATACCGGGGTCGAAGGGCAGGCTCGCAGGAGACTCCTCCGAAGGATATAAGCCTCTGTAGTTCAACGGATAGAATAGAAGTTTCCTAAACTTTAGATAGGGGTTCGATTCCCCTCGGAGGTACATGAAAAAGCACTACAATTCGTTCGGTTCGGGCATAAAAAGATGCCTTGGCCGGAGGTATGGTGGTGCACAAAGTTGTGAAAAAAGTTGGTAAATCGCGTAAATCTACGTAATTTTGTAAGTTTTTCACACCCTCCTCATCGAGGGATAAGAACCAAGAACCGGTTTTCGTCTTCAGGCGGAGCCATAAAAACCGATAAAATTGGGAAAGGATCGGACATACGAAATAGATCTTCTGTCGCTCGGCGAGGGGCAGAAGCATCATTATAGTTATAAGATAGAAAAGGTCTTCTTCGAGGATCGCGAGAACAGCGACATACTTGGCTCGGATGTCGAAGTGGAGTTTGACATAGAGAATCATCATGGCAACTACCATTTAGCCTTCCGATTCCGGGGTGTGCTCGAAGTGGCATGCGACCGCTGTCTCGACCCGGTGGCAGAAGATGTCGACTCGGAATATGAGATGACACTTCGTTATGGCGAAGAGTATGACGACAGCATGGACGACCTGGTGGTGATCCCACAGAGTTGGAGTCGCTATGACGTGTCGGCCATCATCTATGATTCGCTCTTGCTGAGCCTGCCGATGAGATGTGTGCACCCCGAAGGTGAATGCAACAGCAGCATGGCAGCCAAGCTCCGCGAGCATGAAGCCGATCTATCTGACGACGAAAATTAAGAGATAATTAACAACGAATAAATAAAAACTTAAAAAACATAAAAGAAAATGGCACATCCTAAACGCAGACAATCGCACACCCGTACAGCGAAACGCCGCACTCATGACAAGGCGCTCATCCCGACAATCGTCCTCTGCCCCAACTGCGGCGCATGGCACGTTTACCACACAGTATGTGGCGAATGTGGCTATTATCGCGGCAAACAGCTTATCGAAAAGACAGCAGAGTAATCAATCCGACAGGTCTATCCCCGAGTGTTAGAGCCTGTATTCATGAGAAGTAATCGAGTCTGTTTCAAGAATTAGAGAAGAAAAATATGCCAAACGCCAAAATTAGCGGCATCGCTTCATACGTGCCCGAAGATATCCTCGACAACGAGATGTTGTCAAAGATGGTCGATACCAACGATGAGTGGATCACCACTCGCGTCGGCATCAAGCAACGCCGCATCCTTAAAGACCCCTCAAAAGCTTCAAGTTTCTTAGGCTCTATGGCCGTAAAGAAACTCCTCGAGGAGACCGGAACCGCCAATGAGGATGTCGATCTGCTCATCTGCGCAACATCTAATCCCGATTATCGTTTCCCCTCCACAGCATCTGTTATAGTCCATGAGGTAGGCTTATCTAAGGCATACGGCTATGATGTGCAGGCTGCTTGCGCCGGGTTCATCGTTACCCTCCAAGATGCGCGTGCATACATCACTTCCGGCATGTTCAAAAAGATCGTCGTGGTCGCTGCCGAGAAAATGTCAAGCATGGTCGACTATCAAGACCGTGCCACTTGCCCTCTCTTCGGCGACGGCGCCGCTGCCGTCCTGGTCGAACCCACCGATGAGCCCGTCGGCGTAATCGATGGCGAAGTCCATGTCGACGGATCCGGTCTTCACAACCTGTGTATGAAGGCCGGCGGCTCTGCCAAGCCCGCTTCTCACGAAACTGTCGAGGCTCGTGAACACTACATCTATCAGGAGGGGCGTGTCGTATACAAGAACGCCGTCACCGATATGCTCAATTCGTCGCTCTCGGTGATGGAGCGCAACAACCTCTCTGTCGATGATCTCGACTGGTTCGTCCCTCATCAGGCTAACCTCCGTATCATCGAGGCTGTCGGTAGCCGTATCAAGATCCCCGAGGAGAAGGTGCTCGTGAATATCCAGCATTATGGCAATACTTCCGCTGCATCTATACCCCTCTGTCTCGACGAGTATAAACATAAACTCAAGAAGGGTGACAAAATCGTGATGACCGCTTTCGGCGCCGGTTTCACCTGGGGTGCTATGTATCTGGTCTGGGGCATCGATCCAAAATAATCCGCTTCCCGCCATATACGGGGCACATAGCGTAAAAACTTATCCAAGGGTGTGTCAATTCGTTTTTGCTTGACACACCCTTTTTCAACTTTTTATCCCTCTCTCACCTACCATATTACCTCTCCTCATCTCCTCATCTCCTCCCATCTCTTCTTATTAGATTATGATCACAAACGAAAATCCTCTACCACCCGACGATCTGACCACCCTCAGCCCCAACCATAAGGCAGGGTTCGTAAACATCGTCGGCAATCCCAATGTCGGAAAGTCCACCCTGATGAATCATCTCGTCGGGGAGCGTCTCTCCATCATCACTCAGAAGGCGCAGACCACACGCCATCGCATCATGGGTATCGTCAATACTCCCGACTACCAGATCGTCTATTCCGACACCCCCGGTGTGCTCAAACCCAAGTATAAACTCCAGGAGTCGATGCTCGACTTCTCTGAGGGGGCACTGACCGATGCCGACATATTGATATATGTCACCGACGTGGTGGAAGACCCTGAAAAGAATAGCGATTTCCTCGACCGCGTGGCGCGCGAGAAGATCCCTACTCTATTGGTGATCAATAAGATCGACCTCCTCCACTCGCAAGAAGAGCTCGAGAAGATCGTCGAATCCTGGCGCCTGCGACTCCCGGCGGCTGAGATCTACCCCACATGCGCCCTACAGCGCTTTAATGTCGACAACCTCAAAAGCCGCATCGTAGACCTCCTCCCACTCTCGCCCCCATTCTTCGGCAAGGATGCCCTGACCGACAAGCCGGCTCGCTTCTTTGTCACCGAAATCATCCGCGAGAAGATGCTCCTGATGTATGACAAGGAGATCCCCTACAGCGCCGAAGTGCTCGTAGAGAAATTCGACGAGTCTGACGATTCGATCATCATTATGGCTGTGATATATGTGGAGCGCGACTCTCAGAAGGGGATCGTCATAGGCCATGGCGGCAAGAAAATCAAGCAACTCGGCATCAGCGCTCGCGCCGATATCGAGAAATTTTTCGACAAACACATAGACCTGCGACTCCTGGTCAAGGTCGAAAAGGATTGGAGAAATCGCGACAATAAGCTGCGCGAGTTCGGTTATAAGGAATAATATAAAACAATGAGTAAATTAATAGCAATAGTAGGGCGACCCAATGTAGGGAAGTCGACCCTCTTCAACCGTCTGACGCAGACACGCAGCGCCATCGTCAATGACACTGCCGGCACCACACGCGACCGCCAATATGGCAAGGTCGACTGGGAGGGCCGCGAGTTCTCTATCGTCGACACCGGCGGCTGGGTGGTCAATTCCGATGATATCTTCGAAGAGGAGATCAATAAGCAGGTGCATATCGCCATCGAAGAGGCTGATGTAATCCTCTTCGTGGTCGATTCGACCACCGGCATCACCGACCTCGACGACAAGGTGGCTGCCATCTTGCGCCGCTCGAAGAAGCCGGTGATCGTCGTTGCCAACAAGGATGATGTCGGCGACGCCCATTTCAACGCCGCCGAGTTCTACGCCTTCGGCCTCGGAACTCCCATCGAAGTCTCTTCTGCCAATGGCTCCGGCACCGGCGACCTCCTCGACGTTATCCTCAAGGAGATGCCCGACACCCCCGACATGGAAGAAACCACCGATGATATCGCCAAGTTCGCTATCGTCGGTCGTCCCAACGCCGGAAAGTCGTCGCTCATCAATGCATTCATCGGCGAGGAACGTCACATCGTCACCGATATCGCCGGCACCACCCGCGATTCGATCTATCATAAGTATAATAAGTTCGGTTTCGACTTCTATCTGGTCGACACCGCCGGCATCCGCAAGAAGCAGAAGGTCAATGAGGATATCGAGTATTATTCGGTGATCCGTTCGATCCGCGCCATCGAGGCTTCGGATGTCTGCATCCTGATGATCGACGCCACCCGAGGCATCGAGTCGCAAGATGCCAACATCTTCAGCCTTATCCAGCGCAACCGCAAGGGACTCGTGGTCTGTGTCAATAAGTGGGACCTCGTGGCCGACCGCTCGCAGACTGCTCAGCAACGTTATATCGACGCCATCCGCAGCCGGTTCGCCCCCTTCACCGATTTCCCCATCATCTTCACTTCGGCACTCACTAAGCAACGCATATACAACGTGCTCGAGACTGCCGCCAAGGTCTACGAAAACCGCCGCCGGCTCATCCCCACATCGCAACTCAACACCTATATGCTCGAGCAGGTAGCCATAACTCCCCCTCCCAGCAATAAGGGTAAGTTCGTCAAAATCAAGTATATCACCATGCTCAAGGAGTCGATCATCCCCACCTTCGTCTTCTTCTGCAATCTCCCCCAATGGGTCAAGGAGCCGTATCGCCGCTTCTTGGAAAATAAGATCCGCGATAAGTGGGATTTCCATGGCACCCCCATCCAGATCTTCATGCGCGAAAAATAGAATTACGCTCTAAAAGCGCGCTCTATAGCAAAATAAAGAACTCGACTGCCCGGATCTCTCTGAGCAGTCGAGTTGCGTTATGTCAGGTGTGGTCGATGACGTTGTCTTACTCGGCGATGAGGAGGAAATGGTTGCGTTTCCCCTTTTGGATGTGGATATACTTGCCATTGAGCAGGACGGAGGCATCGAGCGAACCGGTCGGATCGCCATACTTCTCCTTGTTCACGCTCAGCGCACCCTGTTGGATCATCTTGCGAGCCTCACCCTTGGATGAGAAGACCTGTGCCTTCACCGCCAAGAGGTCGAGCACCGGCACGCCGGCCTCAAGTTCAGCCTTGGAGATGGTGAAGGTGGGCACACCCTCGAAGATGTCGAGCAGTGTACGCTCGTCGAGATGGTGGAGAGCCTCGGCTGTGTTATTGCCGAAGAGGATCGAAGAGGCCTCGGCAGCCGCTTCGAAGTCCTTCTCGCTATGCACCATGATGGTGAGCTCCTTGGCGAGTCGCTTCTGCATCGGTCGCTTGCCGGGATCTTCGGCATGCTCGCGAGCGAGCGCTTCGATCTCCTCCTGCGTGAGGAAGGTGAAGATCTTGAGATATTTCTCCGCATCGGCATCCGAGACATTGAGCCAGAATTGATAGAACTTATAAGGCGATGTACGCTCCGGGTCGAGCCATACGTTGCCACTCTCGGTCTTGCCGAACTTGCCACCATCCGCCTTAGTGATCAGAGGGCATGTCAAGGCATAAGCCTCGCCGCCAAGTTTGCGACGGATCAACTCCGTGCCGGTGGTGATATTACCCCACTGATCGGAGCCTCCGAGCTGAAGTTTGCAGTTCTTCTCCTTATATAAGGTGTAGAAGTCGAAGCCCTGGAGGAGCTGATAGGTGAACTCGGTGAAACTCAGGCCATCGCGAGCCTCGCCATTGAGGCGCTTCTGTACGGAGTCCTTGGCCATCATATAGTTCACGGTGATATGCTTGCCGATCTCGCGAGCGAACTCGAGGAAGGTCACATCCTTGGTCCAATCATAATTATTGACCAATTCGGCACGGTTGGGGGCATCGCTCTCGAAGTCGAGGAACTTGGAGAGTTGCTTTTTGATCGCCTCCTGGTTGTGGCGAAGGGTAGCCTCATCGAGGAGGTTGCGTTCAGCCGACTTGCCCGAGGGGTCACCGATCATGCCGGTGGCGCCGCCGATCAGCGCGAGGGGCTTATGGCCGCAACGCTGAAAATGACGGAGCATCATCACGCCGCAAAGGTGGCCGATATGTAGAGAATCTGCCGTGGGGTCTATGCCCAAGTAGGCAGTGGTCATCTCTTTCTTTAGTTGTTCGTCTGTGCCGGGCATAATGCTGTGCACCATGCCGCGCCAGGTAAGTTCTTGTAAAAAATCCATATATTTATCGTTTATCGTTTTTCTAACGTGGTTTTGGTGGGTTTAGAGCGAGTGCCTTAAATTTTTGGGGTCGTAGAGGCTCTTATTATCGATTGTAGATGTAATAAAGGAGAGACTCGCCGACAGCCTTGAGAGTGGCGGGGTCGATATTATCGAGGTTATCGCTCAGGGTGTGCCAAGTCGGGCAGAACCCGGAGTCGCGATAGTCGATGATATCGATGGCGGGGATGCCGACCTTGATCAGTTCAACATGGTCGTCGGTGACAGCGCTTCCCATGCGCGCCGGGAAGAGAGAACCATGGCCGGCGGCAGCGGCGGCACGACGGAAGGCATCATCAATCAGCGGCGCCGACTCGCGCGAGAAATACTCTGCCGGGAAGATCGCACCCTTGCCCCCCACCATGTCGAGAAGGATGGCTCGCGTGGGGCGATAATCAGGCTTGATCGGGTGGGTGGCGAAATATTTCGTACCCAATGCCCAGCTCTCCTCATCATTTTCAGCACCATAATCTTCGGCATCGACCATAAGGATATCTATGCCGATCTCCGGATTTTGACGAGCGATGGCACGAGCCGTCTCCAAGAGCACCGCCACGCCGCTGGCACCATCATTGGCGCCATCGATCGGCTTGGAATGATTGGCAGGATCGGGATCCTGATCCGCCCAAGGGCGAGTGTCGAAATGCGCCAAAAGAAGAAGACGATCATCGAGATCAGGATTATAACTTCCCATGATATTGACGGCATGGAGCAGAGTGCCATCGTAGGCAGTAAGGTCGCAAGGCTGGAGAGTCACCTCAGCGCCATGACGCCGCAACTCGGCGGCAAGCCAATCGATGGCGGCACGATGTGCCGACGTGTTCGGAACACGCGGCCCCAACTCCACCTGATGGCGGAGATAACTCATGGCGCTATCGACATCAAACTGCGGAACCGACACCTCTACCGACGCCGAATCTGCCACCGAAGCACTGTCCGAATCCGATGCCTTGCCTGCCGATCCGCAGGCCGATAGAAGAAAAGCACCCATAAAAATAGATATACATTTTCTCATGACTGCAAAATTACAAAAAAATAGTTAAATATAATAGTCAAAAAAAATAAGAAAAGATATTAGAACACACATTTGGGTGGCAATCGTCATTAAAAAACCACAAACGCGAAGAAAAATGTTATAAAATTTGATATCTCAGATTTTTTTTGTGCAAATTATTTGTTAAATTTGCAGTCTAAATAAGAAGTTAGTTAAAAACTGAACAATAAAATACACAAATACAGATAAAAAATAAGTTTAACCCTAATAAACATTTAAAAACTAAAAAGTAATGACAAAGATTGGTATTAACGGATTTGGCCGTATCGGTCGCTTCGTTTTCCGTGCTTCTACTAAGAGAGACGACATTGAGGTTGTAGCAATCAACGACCTTCTCCCTGTTGACTACATGGCATACATGCTGAAGTATGACACAATGCATGGCCGCTTCGAAGGTGAAGTATCCTACGATCTCGAAAAGAGCCTCCTCATCGTAAACGGTAAGGAAATCAAAGTATCTGCTTGCCGCGATCCCAAAGAGATCGGCTGGGGCGAGAAGGGTGCCGAATACGTAGTTGAATCTACTGGTCTTTTCCTCACCAAAGAGAAAGCACAGGGCCACATCGAGGCCGGTGCAAAGTATGTAGTGATGTCTGCTCCTTCCAAGGACGACACCCCTATGTTCGTATGCGGTGTTAACGAGAACACCTACGCCGGTCAGCAGTTCGTATCTAACGCATCTTGCACCACCAACTGCTTGGCTCCTATCGCCAAGGTGCTCCACGACAACTTCGGCATCGTTGAGGGCCTTATGACTACTGTTCACTCTACTACAGCTACTCAGAAGACTGTCGATGGTCCCTCTATGAAGGACTGGCGTGGTGGCCGCGCTGCTGCCGGCAACATCATCCCCTCTTCTACAGGTGCTGCTAAGGCTGTGGGCAAAGTTATCCCCGAACTCAACGGCAAACTCACCGGTATCTCTATGCGTGTCCCCACTCTCGACGTATCGGTTGTTGACTTGACTGTCAACCTCGAGAAGCCCGCTACTAAAGAGGCTATCTGCGCTGCTATGAAGGAAGCTTCTGAGACATACCTCAAGGGTGTGCTCGGTTACACTGAAGACGCTGTCGTTTCTTCCGACTTCCTCGGCTGCACGCTGACTTCTATCTTCGACGCTAACGCCGGTGTTTATTTGACCGACAAGTTCGTCAAGGTGATCTCTTGGTATGACAATGAGATCGGCTACTCCAACAAGGTGCTCGACCTCATCGCTCACATGAAGAAAGTAAACGGCTAATAACCTTTGGTCAGACCCAAATCAAAAGGAGGATGCACCCGCATCCTCCTTTTTTCATACCCCAAACAAGAAAAAGTGTAATTTCCCAACCCTAAAAACAAGAAAAAGTGTAATTTTCCAACCCCTAAAAACAAGAAAAAGTGTAATTTTCCAACCCCTAAAAACAAGAAAAAGCTAAGGGAGTATTATAGAATATAAGAGCGCGCTCTTATATTCTTTTCATGCTAATCGCACCCTAATCAATCCCAAGCATAGTCGTTGAGAAGCTTGTGACTTCCATCGGTAGCAATCTCGAATACCGAGTTGTAGAACGTATAATTGTCGAGTGTGCTGAGCTTATCAGCTTTGATGCTTAAGCCGACACTAGCCGTCCCACTATCATTGGTAAGCGCCCGAAGATGAGCAGCAGCGATTATTCGAGGAGCTGAACCGGCGGATAGTGGCGGAGAAACTCTATCTACAGCCGGGGTTCAGCCGCAATCAGGCAGCTGCCTTGATAGGTGTACAGCCGCGCCAACTCTCGGCGATGTTCCGCCAATTTGCAGCCGGCTTCCCCGACTACATCAACCATCTCCGGCTCGACCACTCCGTGATGCTTCTCAAGGCAAAAGGCAACTACACCATCGAAGCAGTGGCAGAAGAATGTGGCTTCCAGAGCCGACAAACCTTCCATCGCCTCTTCATCGACCGCTACGGCATGACCCCCACCGAATACCGCAAAACTATCCGGTGATCCCTTTTTTTGAATTAATAAAAATATTTAGAGGTTGTTTTCTTTGCAGTGACGAGATTTTTTATGATATTTGCGTTACGAAGAGTTCGTAACGCACTTTTCGTAACTATTTTACTTAACAGGATTATTATGGAGAAAATATCAAAAAGAATAGCCAATCCTTTCCTTGTATATGGTTATGAAGGACCTCATTATTTCTGCGACAGGGAGGAAGAAACGCGCAAACTGATATCAGCCCTATCAAATGGAAGAAATGTGACTCTTGCTGCCCCCCGCCGTTTAGGCAAGACGGGGCTGATACATAATGCATTTCATCAGATCCAAAACAGTGAAGAAGATATTATCTGCATCTATGTGGATATTTTTCCCACCAGGAATTTTGCAGATTTTGTACAACTCTTTGGCAAGGCTGTATTCGATTCGTTGCAGAGCCGAGGTGAACGATTTCTTTCCAAAGTGATATCGCTTCTAAGTAGTTGTCGGCCCACAATCAGCATAGACCCATTAACCGGTAGTCCAAACTTCTCCATAGACATAGCTCCATCGATGGAGGAAAGGACTTTGTCTGACATATTCGATTTCCTTGAGAAGTCTGACACACCTGTATATATAGCCATAGATGAGTTTCAGCAGGTGACCACTTATCCGGAAAGGGGGACGGAGGCGATGTTGCGGTCTCGGATTCAGTTTATGCATAATATCCAATTTATCTTTTCGGGAAGTCAGCAGCATCTGATCTATGATATGTTTATTTCGGCAAAGCGTCCATTCTACAATAGTTCGCAGATTATGACACTCTCCACTATTCCGGCGGATAGTTATTATAGGTTTGCCGAGAGTTTGCTATCCGAGACAGACAGAACGATCGATAGATCTGTTTTTCAATTCATCTACGACAGTTTTGAGGGGCACACCTGGTATGTGCAGTCGATTCTCAATCGGCTATATGAGAGGGGTGGCGATATCACAGAGAGGAATCAGGCGATGAATGCCATATTGGATATCATAAGAGAAAACTCGATGATCTATCAGAGCACCATGTCGCTATTGCCCGACAAGCAAATTCGGGTGTTAAAAGCCCTTGCCAAAGAGGGTAAGACTCCTACGCCCAACAAAGGGTCGTTTATACAACGATACAAATTAAAGGCAGCAAGCACGGTGAGCAGTGCCCTTAAATCACTTATTGATAAGGAACTTGTATATCGCTCGCCGGAAGGTTATTCAGTCTACGATCGCTTCTTGGAAATTTGGCTAAGAGACGAAAGCTAATTGCTTCATGTTTTCGGAACTATAATCGCCTCTTCATCGACCGCTACGGCATGACCCCCGCCGAATACCGCAAAACAATCCGGTGATTTTCACATTCTCTAATCGAAAAAAGGTGTGTCATATCTTCATCATCATAAACTATCGAGTAACTTGGACGTTTGGCTCCCGGCTGATCTTCACGAAGTATGCCCTTATCCACCAAGTCTTGGATGTCTCGGATAGCTGTATCTTTGGAACATTTGGCAAGTGATGCCCAATTTTTCGATGTGATTTTGGCTTCATAGCCATCAAGAAAAAGATTGAGCATGTCACACTCGCGTTGACTTAATCCTATATTTGATCTTCTCTGCCAGAAAAGACTCTTATTCAAAATGGTGCTGACACTTGCTTCAGCATCATCAATCGCTATTGATAGGGCTTTAATATACCATAATAGCCAGTCAGTGATATCTCCATCGCTATGCTGAGTCTGCTCGAGGATGGCGTAATAATGATTCTTATCCTTATTGATTTGGCTTGATATATTGTAGAAGCGATATTCACTCTTATCGGCACGAGCCAGCATCATATCGGAGAGGATGCGAGCCAATCTGCCATTGCCATCTTCAAAAGGATGGATGCTGACAAACCATAAATGCGCTATCGCTGAACGGATAATATAGCTGACATTATCTTCAGAATTGAACCAGTCGATAAACGACCTCATTTCATCATCGACCTTCTCCGGACTTGGCGCAATGTAGTGTATTCGTTCTCTGCCAAACATTCCGGATACGATATGCTCCTCGTGGGTGCGATACTTGCCGACTTCTATTTGTGAACCCTCACTAAATCCGGTAGGAAAGAAGGCAGATTGCCAACCACACAACGTCTCTTTAGAAATAGGATGATCATAGTGACTTACGGCATCGAGCATCACAGACACTACCGACTCCACATAATGAGAGGAAGCGGTCTTCGCCACATGTTCTATACCCAATCTTCGGGCTATCGATGATCTCACCTCATCTACGTTGAGGCGTATTCCCTCTATTTCAGAAGAGTAGACCACATCGTAGGTCAAGTTTTCCGCCATAGCCTTTAGTTTGCTGCCAAAGCCCAGAGCGGAAAGCCTTCCTAACAATAAACCCTGCTTGCGAGCGGCATCCTCAAGAGGAGCGGCAAGTCTATTGGCATCCCAGATAAAATGCCTCCAATGTTCACTTTCGTAGATATACATCTAATAATGTCGCATAATTTGCGACAAAATAAATAAATTTTTGTCGCAAAAGCAAAAAAATCACTATTTTTAAGGGATAAATGAGTAATCCAAAGATTGCTTTCAAACTTTTTTTGCAGTTGTTGTCGGGAGACACCACAAGTTTAAAACAAATTGTCGAGAACTACAAAATTCGGTTTGGCTATTTCAAAAAATATTTATAATTTTAGAGCTAATTAATTCTAAAACAAAATATAATGCCGGAAATAGTACGATTTTATGGGATCATCATCAAGATGTTCTGTTTGAAGGGGATCTTCCCTCTAAAGCTCAAGAGTTAGTTACCGAATGGCTCAAGCTCCATTCTGAAGAATTGCAAGATATGTGGAACAAACAGATTATCAAAAAATTGCCTCCGTTATGATACCTCGAATTAAACGTTTATTGATTCTCGATGACTATGAGTTGTTTGTAGAATTTGATGATGGATATAAGGTGAAATATGATGTCAAGGATGATATCAAGACTTTACCTACTTTTCGTGCTTTGGTAGATGTCTATGGTTTGTTTAATCAAGCACAATTGGATAGTAGTCGTACTTGTGTATATTGGAATGACGAGATCGACCTTGCCAGCGATAGCATCTATGAGTATGGCACAGCCCAGTGTTCTTGAAGAAAAATAAGATTTTTGGGGGAACTTGATTTAAAGCACAGACTTGAAGTTTGGGTATTTTTGAGGGTGGGTATTTGCTTGATTTTGAAAATTCTTTATATATTTGCAAGAAATTTAGTCGGTTGTTCTGAAATATAATCGACTATCATGTTATAATACACGCTTAAGAGCGTGTTCCTTAAAGGCAACATTAATCAAACGTAAATATATGAACGTAAAATTATCTCTACTGTTTATTACCCTCTGCTGTCTTATCTCCGCTTGCGGGAATAAGTCGGAACAAGAAATTGAAGAACTGACATCCACGGGTGTTGTGTTAGTACAAAACAAGAGCTATTATGAAGTAGTCCTCTCAAATGGAGAGTCTGTATATTTCTCTTCATTTGATGGTGATGGGTCGCTCAATGATTTCACTGTTGACCAAGACTCTATCAAGATGGCTATCGGCTATGGCACAGGATTTTTCATATCTGACCAAGGAGAGTTGGTCACCAATGCACATGTAGTATCGAATATGACATCAGATAAAGATGTAAATAAATCGATAAGCAATATCATAAGCAGTTTAAAAGAAGTAGCAAAAGCGGCTTATGATGAAATGTTGGATAAATATGAGACAGCTCAAATCGCTTGTGATTATGCCAATTATAGTCCCGAAGTAAGTTACTCGGATTATTATCAGATCAAAGAAATACGCGATGCTTTGGGAGAAGAAGTTCAAAAATATGCCCAAATCTATAATGAACTTGATGAAATACGCGCCAGCGATTCGGAGATAAAATATCATAACGAAGTCTCCATCGGATATAACAATACGTTTGTTACTGCCGATAAGGATTTGATCTCCTGTGTGATTACCAAGACTGATCAAGAGCATGACCTTGCCATTTTGCAATTGAAGGATAAAAAGACTCCTGCAGACAAATATATATTTACAGTTCCGGAGGAAGATCCACTCGACACATATAGCTTGATGGACAATATCGAAAAGAAGATCAAAGATGACAAGAACAGCAAGCTCTATATGTCAAGTTTTAATCTCGGGCCGACATTGGCGATCACCAAAGAGGGCATCAAATCACAATTCAACCAAGGCACTATCAGCCAGAAGACCAATGATCGTGTGATGTACTCGATCCCGACTCTTCCCGGTAGTAGCGGTTCGCCGGTGGTAAATCAGAAAGGTGAATTAGTAGCAATCAATTATGCCGGACTCAACGGCACGCAAAACTTCAACTATGGCATCAGAGTAATACACCTTAAAAATCTCTTATCCAAATAATGTAAACTTTACCAAATAAGTTCATCTAAGAGCGCGTTCCTTAATTATAGGGAACGCGCTCTGTATTATGTACGAGTGTGATTAATTATGTACGAGAACTCTTACATCACTATCACGCTCTTTGCTGTTTCTGCTGTATGCACGATGTAGTAGCCTGCCGGCATCTGTATCGTTGTCACACCCTCGGCGCTGACGTTTTTCATCTTGCGTCCCATAGCGTCGAATATTGTCACCTTGCCGTCGGCTCCAGCCACTACCACGGCACCCTTCGTGCCATAGATTGCCACATTGCCCTCAGCAGCCGGTGTCTCTACGCCCGTGATGGTATTCCGTCCGGAAAATGCCACAAGCTTTACGCCTCCATTTGCATTAGCGTCAGCCACGAGCACGCCCTCTATCTGTTTGGTCGAGGTTGTGATCGTCTTGCCATTGGTATCAATCTCCAGACCCTTGTCGTTCAGCTTGCCGCCTACTTCAAATCCACAAAGCTCATAATTGCCATCGGCATTCATTATCACATTGCCTATGTAGTGTGCCACCTCATTCACCTTAGCCTTAACAAAGAAGGGACGATAGTCATCCTCCAGCCCGAGTGTCTCTGTGTTCTCATAGTTGCCATAGAACACATTTGCCACGTTGAACATGTTGAGACGTGTTAGATCAACAGCTGAGCCTACAGCAGGTGTCGGATCCTTCAGAGTAAGTTTTTCGCCATCATATCCGGCAACAAACGAGCCTAATTCATGGCCTTCATAATCTGACGTAAGGCCTTCGATAGCAACCCAGTCGCGCTGATCAAATAGTTCAAGCCTATCGCCATCTTCGTAGCTTTCAAACGTGGTATGACCTTCTGCCGGCATTGATGGAGCTGCCGAAGTGCCGGAAGTGCGAGCATAAAGCACTCCTCCATTCTCCTTTACGCCTTCAAGGCTTACATTCACTTGATAGAGCTTGCCTGCCTGCATCGACAGCAGTTCGGCATTACTATTCATTAATGACACCTCGCCATCATACAATGCTGTGAATTTCAGTGCTTCGCCCTCTTTTGATACGATCCCGGTGAAGGAATACCATCCATCGCCACTCAATGTGGTAGTGGCAGGGTTGTAATATACATTCATAGTGAGAGGCTCATTTCCTGCCGTGTTCTCGGTTGTCAAGCCACCTCTCGATTGTAATACGAGATAACCTTCCGCTTCGTGGATATTTGCTGAATTCAGATAGCCCTTGACACTGCAATACTCAGCAGGTTGCGGAGCCACAAGCCAAATGTCGCTCACTGCTGCACTTTCGGCATGGATATTGAAGTTTTCCACACGGAATTTGTTGATGCTCATGTTACTTATTAAGGCAGTCACATCATCATCGAATGAAATAACAGGGTATGCACTGTTTAAAACGACAGTTGCCATATAGCCTCTGTTTTCAATTTCTTTCCCAACGAAGTCAGATGACAAGCCTGAAATAGCAACCCAATCTTCCTGGTTGAAGTCAGACTCATTATCGCTCGATTCGTTAGTTTTCTTATCTTCATTGAATGTGTTCTTTGACGATCCGCTGTTGCCAATAGTTGAGGCATATAGATATTCGCCGTCGTGATAAAGGCCATACAGATTAGTGTTGATTATATATTCTTCACCGGCATTCGCCGACAGCACTTTGTCGAGACCATTCACGGTGCTTTGATATGTGCGTGTAAATGTCAAAGAAATCGGTTCGCAGCACTGTGTGCCATTGCTGAGATAAGCCACAACTTTGCATGAAGAGGAGATTCGGATTGGAGCGGAGTAGGACTCAACGGTGCGAACATCTGAGGCGCCGTCTCCATCCTTAACAATGTAATAATATATCGTAGCTCCGGCTCCCTCGTTAGGATCGGTGAGTGTCAAATCGAAAGGCTGGTTAAAATCACCGGCATCGTGAGAAGCCTTCGGCGCTGTAAGCGTACGCTCACCAAACCCTTGCTTGATTCTATCGTTGAATTTTTGCCAAGGGGAATATGATCTATATGCATCGAGGCTTCCAAACGGCACAGAGAGATCGCCATTTGTATAAATCTCACTATAAAAAACATCTTCCGGGCAATTATCGCCATAGATAGGCTGAATCACCTTATTGACTATTGTAGTTATATTTGTGCAGCCGTCAAATGCTTTACTGCCGATCGAGGCTATTGTTTTGGGGAATGTAACGCCGGTAAGACCGGAGAGACCTTGAAATGCCCCTCCTTTGATAGTTATTACATCTTTTGATAGGTATTGTTCGGGTATCACAAGCATGCCGGTGAAGTCCTCAGCAAGAGCGTAATTATTCTTAGTGACAGAGTAGCCTCCTTGAAATTCTTCATAAGCGAACAATGACGGGTGCTTGAGACGGACGAACTTTTTCCAATACTCATCGGCTGCAAAAACGCTATATTTCTCGTCGAGTACTTCAAGCTCTGTGTTGGCATAATGCCATGCATCGAACGCATCTTCGCTGTCTACTGTCGGAGGATCATTCGTCTTTGATTTGATACTTAGTGATGTCAAGGCGCCACAGCCGGTGAATGCCTTGGTGCCGATCGAGGTAACATTCGCTAAGTCGAGATTCTGTAGGGCGGCACAGCCTCTGAAAGCAGTCTCGCTAATTGTAAAGGTTCCTTCCACCGGCAGATCCACTCGCTCAAGGCTCTCGCAACCATCAAAGCAGGATACACCAATTTTCGACAGAATAGAAGGTTTTTGGGAAGTTATACGTTTGAGCTTCTTACATCCTACAAAGACGCTATCCATTTCATTCCTCTCGCCTGTGCCCTTGAGACGATAGACATCTACCGACTCCAAGTTGTCGCAATATCTGAATGCATCAGGAGTAATCGCTATAAAGTCATCTCCCTCACCGGAAATTTCAACGGTTTGGAGAGAATCGCACCATTGGAATGTATAGAGACTCGTGGGCCCGAATTGCAAATTACCATTAGCTTTTACACTCTTTAGACTTCTGCATTTTGCAAATGTGTAATAGCCCTCCAAATATAAATCCTTAGATGTAATTTGTCTTAAATCAAGATTTTCGATGCCTGAAAGGAAGAATGCCATTTGTTCGATTCTGGTAGTGTTGGTAGGGAACTCGATCGACTTGAGTTTTCCACACCAACTGAAAGTCTGCATCGGGATAATAAAATCACCGTGAGCATTCATAGGAAGCGTTACGGAATTTAGCTCTTCACAACCATCGAAGACATTATTGTAAAAGCAGTATCTACCATCATCAGCATAGAAATTTGTTTTATCCGCAAAGACAACAGTTTTGAGGTTGGTGCAACATCTGAATGCACGTTCTCGCAATACTTTCAAACTCTCAGGCAACGTAATTGACTCCAACGACGTACAATTTTCAAAGCTGGAAATGCCAATATATTTCAGGTTGCTGTTCAGGGTCAGTTCGCTGAGCATAGAACAGCCATAGAATGCATAATCAGCGATAGTTTCGACAGTTTCAGGAAGGTTGATAATTGTTTGAATTCCTGTACACCCCTCAAAAGAGCCGATATATTTCACCCGGCTTTCCTCTTCGAATATAATAGCTAAGATATATGGGCAGTAAGAAAAACCATCCACGCCAACAATAGGGAGACCATCACTCTCTCGTTTTGCCGGCACTAAGAGCTCATTTTCGTATCTCAAATCTGAAATAGGACTAATTATATAACCGCCTAATTCATCGGAATATTCATAGTTAAACGGCGCATCTTGGGCAAGAGCAGGAATTGCCGAAGTAATAATCAACAAGGCTAACAGCCATATCGATCGTCTAAGTGAAAATAATAACTTTGCTGTCATATTTTTAATAATTTAGAGAGCGTTACTTTAAATTTTGCATTTATATAGGTAGGATATTTTGAAGCAGATTTTGAAATTTAAAGATATCCAAACAAAGGTAATTAAATCTATCTATATAAATTGGGAGTTTGTTATAATTTTAACTTTTTTTATAATAATGTCAAGTTAATTTTTTTGAAAAGTCTTGCTATCTTTGTAATTTCCTTAGAGCGCGTTCCTCAGAATTATTTTATGGAAAAGATTGCAAGTTTTAAGATTAATCATGAGACACTGCTTCGCGGTGTATATCTCAGTCGTCAGGATGTGACCGAGCATGGCGATTGCCTCTCTACGTTCGATGTACGCCTTACCCTTCCCAATAGAGAACCGGCACTTAGCCCTGCCACGCTCCACGCCATGGAGCATCTCGCCGCCACTTTCCTGCGCAATCACCCGACTTGGGGACCCAAGATTGTGTACTGGGGGCCGATGGGTTGTCTGACAGGCAGCTATCTTATAGTGCAAGGCGACTATAAGAGCGAGGATATGCTTCCTCTGCTCAGAGAGTGCTTCACCTTTATCGCCAACTTCACCGGCGATATACCGGGAGCCACACCCAGAGACTGCGGCAACTATTCACTGATGGACCTTCCCCAGGCCCGCGAAGTAGCCAACCGCTTCCTCGAAGAGGTGCTGAACCACCCCACCGAGCAAAACCTAAACTATCCCGACTAAGAGCGCGTTGTCAGTTGATGGTGAAGTAGCGCGACCGGGGGGAGGCGAGATAGAAGCCGGCTACACTCGATGAGGGAGTCAATGCTCCATTCACCGTGACACTTACCTCCACCTCTTGCGGCGCAAGAAGCTTAACCAAACTATGCATCAACCGCTGATCAGGCAACGAGGGATATCCCACAGCCGGTCGGATGCCACGATATTTACCCCGTCTTATCGCTTCATAATCAAGCGGTTCGTCGGGGCTATATCCCCATAAATTTACCCTCACCCGACGATGTAGCCACTCCGATGTAGCCTCC
>SAMEA3663025__coassemble_501_pt1 | contig 27356 bp, 18 predicted proteins | sample SAMEA3663025__metabat2_high_PE_004 | metagenome-assembled genome bin SAMEA3663025 (sample SAMEA3663025) | pig gut metagenome | biome: pig gut; feature: pig-associated habitat; material: faeces | place: France | collected 2012
GGTGCCAGCCCTAATTTTTTAGATTCTAAAAAAGTTTAGCGGACAGTAATAATAAGATTATCAACAACAAAGGAGGGCTCTACAATCGATTGACAGCCGAAATCATCTTGATGCCATTTACCATTGGAGAATGCGAGCAACTATACCGACATCTCGGGATATCGATGGATCGCTTCGACCAGTTGCAAGCTTATATGATATTTGGTGGTATACCTTATTACATAATAATGATGGACAAGCGTCTCAGTCTTGCACAAAATGTCGACAATCTCTTTTTCGTCAAGAATGCAAAATTTAAAGATGAGTATTCGCGACTCTTCCACTCACTCTTCACCAATTCGGAGGATTATATGTCAGTAGTCAGCCTATTAGGCAAAAAACGAATTGGGTATACGAGGAAAGAAATAGCCGAGAAGACGCAGATAGCATACGGGGGAGGTCTGACCAATATACTGAAGGCTCTTGAAGCCGGATGTTTCATCGAGTCATATATACCCTATAAAGGTTCGCGACGAGATGTTTGCTATCGACTTGTCGATCCGTTTTGTCTCTTTTACACCCATTTCCTTGGAGAGAAAAGGAGTTACGACCCTCACTTTTGGCAGAACAACTTACTAATGCCGGCGCTGACGGCATGGCGAGGCTTTGCATTTGAGAATATCTGCACGCTTCATATAGACCAAATAAAGCGGGTGCTTGGGATAGGGGGTGTATATACCGAATGCTCATCATGGAAAAGCAAGGCCTCTGCAGATGCCGCACAGATTGACCTTGTGATAGACAGGGCAGATCATGTCGTGAATCTCTGCGAGATGAAGTATACTGTCGGTGATTTCCGCATAGATAAGTCGTATGATGCCGATTTGCGTCGCAAGATTTCTACGTTTATTGAAGAGACACAATGTCGCAGTTCGGTGCATCTGACATTAGTGACGACATACTCTTTGGAGCGCAATGAATATTCCGGCAGAGTGCAGAGTGTCATCACTATGGACGACTTGTTCAGTTAATAAGAGCGCGTTCCTTAAATTTTTGGGGCCGTAGGGTTAGGTGGTGTTATTTATTTTGAGTAATTTTGTGCTTTGTTTCTGAATTCCTGTTGGAGTTCTGTTTTTGAACGCGCTAAAGATACGTTATTTTTGATATTATAAGGTTGCTATTTGTTTTGTTATGGTAAGACAATGTTTTATCCTCTTCGGGTGCTTGGCACTCGGAGAACTTGTGGTGATGCTTACCGGAGTGAAGCTCCCATCGAGCATCATCGGTATGCTGACACTCACTATTTTGCTTAAGGTGGGTGTCGTGAAATTGGAGTGGGTCCGCGGATTGACCGATTTCCTGATTGCTAATTTGGGATTTTTCTTCGTGCCCCCGGGGGTGGCTTTGATGCTATATTTTGGTCTGATCAAGGCTGAATTGGTGCCTATAGTTGTCGCTACGATTTTGAGCACGGCATTGGTATTGCTCCTTACGGGACATACCCATCAGATTGTGTCTAAGGGTAATAAGAAGTTGTCGAAAAGGTTACATTCGTTACACAAGAAGAGATGAGAACTTTTATCACAAATGAATATTTTCTGCTGGCTCTGACATTCGGGGTCTATGCGGGAGCGAAGATTCTACAGAAGAGGATTGGAAGTATATGGTTGAATCCCATTTTGATAGCGATAGCACTGATTATCGGTTTTTTGATGCTATTTGACATTCCCTATCCGGAGTATGCGGCGAGTGCCCATTTGATTGATTTTTGGTTAAAGCCGGCAGTAGTGGCATTGGGGGTACCGTTGTATTTACAGTTGTCTTCGATTCGGAAAGAGTTCTTGCCGATATTGATGTCGCAAGCGATGGGATGCATGGTCGGCATCGTGAGTGTCGTGGAGATAGCGCGGATGTGTGGAGCCTCGGACGTGGTGGTGCGCTCACTTGCCGCCAAGTCGGTAACGACGCCGATAGCGATGGAGGTGACGCAGGCAGTAGGGGGTATTCCCTCATTGACGGCAGCCATCGTGGTGGTGACCGGATTGATAGGCGCGATAGCCGGATTTAAGATTATGTCGGTGGGAGGGGTTCGCAATCCGATGGCAAAAGGGCTATCGATGGGAGCGGCTTCTCACGCCTTAGGCACGTCAGCAGCGATGGATCGTGATGAGTTCGTCGGGGCATACGCCGGACTGGCGCTGACGCTCAACGGCATCCTAACAGCGATCCTAACGCCATATATCCTCGAACTGATATTATAGAATTGCACTCCGAAGAGTGGGAGATAAGACAGGGGGCGGTGCAAAACTCTTTTTGCGCCGCCCCCTCTCGTGAATATAAATATATGGTAGAAAAAAAAGATTTTATCTTTTAGAACTATTGCTTGGTTTTATCGCTTGTGGTAGATGAATTTCTTGCCGCCACGGATGTAGATCTCTCCATCCAAGGGGCGAGTCACGCGGATGCCCTGCAGATCATAGATGGCTTTGTCGGCAGCTTCTTCCGTTGCAATGCTGATGCCATCCTCTACATCATGCTTGATCAGCAATTCTACCTGCTTCGAGTGTCCTCGTTGCGAGCAGATAGCCATCAGATGATAGACAGGCACTTCCTCTGTTTCGCTTGTCAAGTCAGTGCTATTCTCCTCTGTAGTCTCTTCTTCGAAGTATAGCATCGAGCCATCCAAACGGAAGTGCCCGGTTGCCGTCTCATCATCAAGAGCACTCAGCGAATAACTGATGCGAGCATCGCTCAGATCAAACTCATCGCCCATCAAATCCGCCAAGTCATAACCGGCATCTCCTAAGCTGATCTCATAACTATCCATCACCGGCAGGTCGCCCAGACGGTCAAGACAGAGATAGGTCGGAGTGTTCAGATAGCCAGACGACTTGTCAGAACCATCGAAGATGAATCGTAGTGAAGTGACGCGACCCAGCGGTCGGAGGTCCACCCACTCCCAGCGGTCGACGATATAATGCTCTAACGATGAAGAATCGCGATAATCGCCCAAATAATAATCGAGTGAAGAGGTGGTGCCATCGGCATGCTCACCGATGATGGTTACCATCATCCAGCTGCCCTTTGAGAATGCCTGTGCATATCCATCGCCATAAGACATTGAATTGAATGCGTAGGCGCTATTGGTGATATAGGCACCTTTCACCACTTCACCATCCTCACTATTGACCACATCGATGGTAAGACCCGAGGGATAAGCCACACAGAAATTATCGCTGTCGAAACCTCCACCCGGTGCCGAACGATATTGGTCGCTAAGTGAGGCGAACTCGGAAGAGGGGTCATTGCTCAGTGCGTAACCATACCAGTAGTTGTATTCAGGCATCGAACCATAGTTGAAGGCATAAGAGCCGCTATAGAACTTGCCGCTCTCTTCACCGGGGAAGAGGTTGGCACCTTCTGCCAGATAGTTATCGTCGAAATCAGCCACAACATGCTCTCCTCTCACCTCAATATGGCGATAGGTAGAGATCTCTTGACCATCGGCTGAAGTCACCTTAAGGAGATAGCGTTGAGACACTTCGGGAGTCACCATCACCGATGTCTCACTGCTCACTATTGTACCATCTTGAGCCATCCAGGTATAAGTGTAGGGCTCAATGCCGCCGATCACAAGTGCAGAGAGTTCAATCTCCTCGCCGGCCTCTATCACCGGTATTTCGGTCAAGTCCTCTTCTTCTATTTCAAGAGGATAGATGGTCTCCTTGGTAGTGAAGGGTTCGCCGGCTACTATTTCCGACCAAGTGCCTATCGAACTAACAGCCATGAAGAATGGACGATAGGTCGTAGACTCTTCAAGGTCGTTGACACGAATGGCGCATTCCACATTGGCTGAGATGTCGACCGGAGTCTGACTTTGGATGGCATCGCTCTCGGGAGCCACAGAGTCGTCGTTCCATTTCATCAGAAGCATATACTGCTTGCCGGTCTCGCTCCACTTGCTGCTGATTGTGGCGCTGAGGTCGGTAATAGCCGACACCGCGGGATAACCCTCAGCCATGATCGGAGCCTCTTGAGAGATCTCGGCAAATTCGTAAGCACCGAGAGTCCACTCGCTCTCCGGACGCTCACGACCCTCGATGTCGACAGTCATGAACTCGCAAGGAGTGCCGATGGTAAGGCCCTCTGCCGAGATGAGATGGGAATCAGATTCCGACGCATATTCCGGCATCATGAGGAAGTTGGTCTCATTGCCCCACAATGCAGAGGCCTCAGCCATGCTCAAGAAGGTGGCATCATTCTTCACTACATTCTCGCCGAGGGTGCCCAGAGCATTACGCTCCCAGGTGTAGCCGTCGCAGTCGGTAGTGTTCCAGAAATAGAGACAGTGGTTGGTCGTGGTGCAATGATTGGTCATAAGATTGTCATGCACCTTGACATTCAGAGGCTTTGCCGAACCGGTGGTGGCCATCACCAGGCCGCTGCCCCCTTCGATGCGACAAGTGTTATAGCAGATTTCAACATTGCGGATATCATTATTGATCTGTAACGTGCGCGAATAGATATCGGTGGCACCATCGATGATGATATCATTATTGAAGATACGAATAGGAGCATCGGCATTGCCATAGCAACCATCACGCAGATAGAGACCATAAGCCGAATTGGCGGCAGTGGTCTTGATCTTATTGCCACTGATCTCGCAGTCGCCGGTGAGGCGGCAGATCTCGAATGCCGAATAGCTCGACGGGGCGGCTGTGTGAGTCACTACATTGCCGGTGATAACAGCATCTTTCTCGCTATAGATATAGAGGCTGCGACCCATATTCGACACCACATTATTGCGGACCACCAGCCCACGCTCCTTGGGGAGGGCCACGTAGGATGTGCCTCCAAGGTACATGCCATAACGGCCGCCGCTCACTGAGCAGTCCTCGATGGTCATAAAGTCATTGTTATAACCGGCAATATTCTCCGGCACATAATTCCGGATAAGATAGATGCCGCTATAACTTGTCGACATATCGCCGCTTACCACGCAATTGCGCAGAGTGAAGTGAGGCGAACGGCTCTTGATATATACGCCGGCCTTGAAGGCATTGGAGCCTGCTACGATCGACACATCTTGCAGAGTGACCCAAGGAGTGGCAGAAACTGTGAAAATAGCCTCACTTGAAGTGGAATAATTGCCGAGTAATTGCACGGCATTTCGGTCGCCGCTTTGGCTCTTGAAGGTGATGGGAGAAGTCTCGGAAGCCCCGGGGATCTCTTCGATTACGATATTTTCAGAATAATCGCCATCGGCGATGAGGAAGGTCACCGGACCTTCGACACCCTCCTTCAGGGCATCGACAGCTGCGCTGAAGGTGGCATAATCACCCTCGGCACCAATTACAAATTCACCTTTCAGACCAGCCTTGATCTCGTGAGATATGACATCTTCGGGGAGGATCTCGACATCGGCATCATTATATGTGAGACCACTCAGACGTGCAGCTATCATATCGCCGACTACCGCCTCGGCATTGACATCAGCGGTAAGCACGAAATAGTGTAAGCCATTGCGTTTGAGAGTAATTCCGGGGAATGAGATTTCCCCCGAAGCATCGGGCACGACATCGCCCAACTTCACAGCCAAAGCCTCGGAATAAGTCTCTACATCATCCATATAATAGAGATGAAGGGTACGCAGGTCGGCGGAGGAAGTGGTGCCGGTGAGATCGAACTTCATGGCAGAGAGTGTATTGTCTCCCTTATCCCCCTCGATCGAGAGAGCCACCGAAGCCAACGGAGCGTCAGACATACCACGCATTACCCTGTTATTACCCATTTCTGCCATCGTTGCTTCTGTCAGAGAATAATCCACCTTCTGATGCAGACCGACGGTCATTACGAAGCCATCGAGGGTCGAGCCGCTCGGTCCGGTGATCACTACAGTCATTGAGCCATCGTCGGCGGTCGATACGAGCCCGGAGGGACCGGTGGTGGTGCTATATCCGGTCACATCGCCGAGCAGATGATCCTGGTCAGCCACTCTGCCGGAATAGACATACATCTTGCCATTGCCTATAGAGAACTCCGACGCATCGAGTGTAATAGCGTATCCATCCTCTTTGGGTTGGAACACGTAGGTGGAAGAGATGCGAGAAGAGATCTTGCCGTCGACTCCGCCATCGTCATACCATGTCATCGGCTGTGAGATAGTGATCAGATGTTCTCCCGCCTCTTGGATGATGATATATTTCACGGTGCGAGAGCCCTCGGGGTTGCCACCCTCTACACTCTCTTCTACTCCGGTGGCATCGGTTACAGATGCTATTCCGACACGCACCTCGGTGTCGACCACTGCATCTTCGCGCACATCGCCCTCCACCCAGAAATAGGTAGAGCCCTCGGCGAGCGATACTTCTCCTGTCACAGAAGTCTTGGCATCAAGTTCTGTAGATTCCCCATAGAGGATAGCGTTATCGCGAGAATCGGTGTTTGCCACATATACTCGGAGTGCGGAGAGTGCTTCATATCCCTCCACATCGAATGTCAAAGTCTTAAGCACCTTGGTGGTGAGAGTGCCTTCGGTCTCGATGCTGAAATCGAGTAGTGATTCATTGCTACCCCCTGCCGATAGAGCTGCAGAAGTGGGACGAGTGGCTGTGACACCCTCTATGGTCATGTCATGATTGATGAAGGGCCGGACTGTAGCCACCCATCCCTCGCTACACATGTAAGAATATTGGGTATTGGGATTGAACACGATGGTCAATGCGCCATCGACAGCCGTCGACCGTATCACACGCTCCGGACCTACCGAGGCATTGCCCGAGTTCATCTCCCAGATCATATTGGCGGCATCGATAGTCGAGCCGGAATAGATCTCAAACTTGGCCGACGAATTGCAAACGAACGACTCAAATTCCAGTTGAGCCACAGCGCCACTCTCGGTGGGGAGGAAGGTGGTAATCTCATCCTCATTTCCGATGTTATAACGCTTGGCGTAGGTCACACTCGGATTGTAGGTGGGGAGGAAATCCCAATTATCGGCGATCGACACTGTGGTCGAGCCGGGAAGAGAACTCCAAATGTTGTGGACAGTGCGTAGAGCCTTACCCTCTTCGATGGCGATATCATTGTCAGCCACCTTTACCGAGGAGAGGGTAAGAGAGAGAGTCTGCTCATTGAGAGCGGAAGGAGCCACATCCGCCACGATGGCGAAATTGTTGTGCCCTTCGATCAGCGTCACATCGCCGGCAACAGTCATTTCAGCCGAGATGTCGGAGACCGATCCGAAGAGAGTGGCAGCCGAAGTGAGAGTATTGCTTTCACCGAGGTAATAAATGCGGATAGCCTCGATCAGTTCGGGTGCGTCAGAGGTAAGTTTCACACTCTTCACGGCGAGAGGCTCGGCGGTGTTGTCGGTGCGGACATCGAAGTCGATCAGTTCGACGCTCTTCTGACGAGCCGATATGTTTTGGTCGGCATTGGGAGTCGATGCGGAGATAGCATCGAGGGTCATATTGCCGGGGAGGAACTGTGAGACTACCGCCTCGAAGCCTCCTTTGGGTATGCCGGTGGTGCTGACTAATTTTACGGTGATCGAGCCATCTTCAGCCATCGATTTCACCACCTTGGTGTTGGTCAGAAGGGTAGTGATCAGATTGTCGGCATCGTCAGTGCGACCATTATAGAATGTCAGGATATCGTTCTTGCCTACGGTCGAGGTGTTGAAGAGGTCGAGTTTGGTTACATCGACCTTCACCGATTGCCCTTCGACAGAGGGGAGGAAAGTCACCATACCGGTGAAATTTTCAGAGATATTTCCATCCTTGCCGCCATCGTCGTAGAAATCGACCTGCTCGCCGATGGTATATGTAAGATGGGTTGTGTTGAGTCTGATTTCGGAGGCTATATCTACCGGAGTCGTATTGTCATCGACAGTGCGAGTCGAGTCATCGACAGTCAGGTCGGTGACGCTGACCATAGGCAAAGTGCCGGTGAGGTCGGCAGGAAGGTTCCCGGCGATCAGATAGTGATTATGTCCACTCTTGAGAGCCACGTCGGAGATGGTGATATTATCTCCACTTGCCGAGGCTAAGAGCGATCCGGTATCCACCTTGCCGGCATAGAGGGCGATATCGGTAATGCCCGCTGCTGTGAGTGCTGAGATATCGAATGTGACATTGTTGAGTGTCAAGGGATTAAGACCGCCATCAGCCACTACGTCGAGGTCGGCAAGTGTGGCATTACGCTTGCCGCGCCATGGCGCATCGACGCTCAGAAGTGAGGCACCGGTGTATTCCATATCCTTTAGAGCGATGCTGCTTACAGTGACCGTAAATCCGGTCTGGCTATTGGCCGATCTGGAGTGGAATGCCATCGAGATGCGCCCTTGACTATCGGTCGAGGTATAGCTTTCACCCACGTTTTCGGAGGTCCATTTCCGCACCCATCCCGAGGGAAGATAACCTGACTGCTCTACGCCATCGGAGGTGCCGGAGCCGATCTTAGTGATTGTGCCATCGTAAACGAGCAGGTAGTTGCCGCTTGTCAGGTCATTGCTTACCACGGTGACGCATATCACTTCACCCTCATTGGCGGGTGCGAACACGACACCACAGTCTCTGTAGCTGGGTATCGTGGCTCCCGACTGAGACTTGAATGTAATAGTCCCGTCGACGGTGTATACATCTTCAAGCCCATCGGAGGTCTTGAGGTAATACACCCCATCGGTTTCACTCCATGCCCCACTTGCCGGCAACATGCCGCATGCCATCAGAAGGACAAGAATGAATAGTTTGAAAATACTCTTCATAAACACACGTTAGATTAAGTTATGATAATTTTTAAGGTTTGATAAAAATCTTTTTATATCCACCCTCGGGAGTGCGGAGGATGTTGAGCCCGGCATGAGGATGTCTGCTTGCCACGCCATCGATGCTGTAATACACCGGGGTTGTATCCCTGTTGTCGGGAGTAGTGACGCCATCGATGTCGGAAGACTCTCGGGTGATAGGGATGTGGATGTCGGGGATGGCTCCGAAGTAGGTCTTATGAGCCACGGCATTCATATTGGGATTTCTTCCGGAGGTACGGTCGATGTTCCGATGATTGCCGATTGGATCGCCGAAACCATTGACTTGGATCACTCCCTCGGTCATCACCAACTCGTCGCTCTCATCGTCGGGGATGGTGACTTTGATGGCTTGCGCCGAGGGTGCAGAGCCGAAGGTGTATTGCCCGCTTCCCAACACTGTCGATGTGCCGTTGGGCACTCCGTTGTAGGTAACGTATGCCGACATATTGTAGATGCCGGCAAGTTTGTTAGCGGGGTGTCTCAAGCCGGAGTATTGTATCAGCACCTCATCACCCGGTTTGAACTCCTCGCTGTCGGGGTTGGTCTCGTTGCTGATCTCGCGGTGACAGGGGCGTGCCGTCAGCACCTGATAGATGCACTTTCCGTCGGCATCCACCATCTTTACGATCTGGCGGCCCTCTTTCAGCAGCAGGGTGATGCTCCCATCATCATGGCGAGTCACTCCATCGTCAGAGAAGCCATGGTAAGCCACACTCTCGTCGCTGATATCGGGATATGAGATGGTGATATCCTCTACCCCTTCGGGCAGGAAGGTGTAGTGATATCCCTCTTCCGTGTCAAGATAATAGAACACGTCATGCTCTGCATCTACAGAGTCGCCGGCGAGTTTCAGGCTCGATTCGTTATAGTCCGAATTGATATACATATTGGGGAGGATCGTCTCGCTTGCTTCGCCGACAGTCACGACATATACGCCGCTGTTTTCCGGCCATATCGCACCCCACTGCTCGCCTCCGAGCCAATCTTTACATTCTCCCGAGGAGTTGTAAAAACGGAGCGAAAGTGCATCGTATGTCACCACGATGATTGCCGTTCCCTCCGACCGGGCTGTCAGTTCCGCCCATGCCGAGCCGGGATGCTCGGTGATGCTCACCACTTCGTCGCTCGGATTGCCGTCGAGGTCGAGCACCTTGTAGTGGAAGTCGGGCTCGATGAAGTAGTTGTTGATAGTATTGTCGCAGAGTTGCCATGTGCGCATGGCATGAGCATCATAGACCTCGTCGACACCCATCACCAAGTGACCTCGTGGATTGATGTTAAGATAGATATCCCCGGTCTCATATCCCTGATTTGACTCTACACTATGGCATATCATCTTTGGGGAGATGGCCTCATAGTCGGAAAGGGCAAATTGCAGGGTGGTGATGCCGGATGTTCCGGCGGTGAAGTATCCGGCTTGGGTCAATTTCTCGGGCATGGAGGTACGATAGTTGTAGACTTTGCCCGATGTTAGCGCATAGCGGAGGGTCTTGGTGCCATCTTGCGTTGTAATCTCTGTCGGATCGACCGGATCGAAGTCGACATAATGCCGGCTCTTGACAGCGAGGGTGAATGTTGCCTCTTCGGGAACGTCGACACTCACTGCGATCGAACCGGTATCAGCCACTGCGGTAGCCGCACCGGCAATAGAAGCAACCACTGCGAAGAGGATGATGACCCATCTTTCGATAAACAGAAAGTATTTCATACCTTGATCTTATTTTAAGAAAGTATTCTTGTGATAGATGAATTTCTTGCCGTCACGGATGTAGACATTGCCGGCTTGCGGGCGAGTCACGCGGATGCCCTGCAGATCATAGATGGCATCGTCGGTCTCTTCGCCGTTGCTGAGGTCGATGCTCTCCACGCCGCTGCCATCCTGCGGATCGAGTGCCAAGAAATGTCCGGGGCAGAGATACATTTGATATTTGCCCAGATATTCACCCTCGGGGCTCCATTGCCACAGGTCGCCGGCAGTGGCATATTCCTTGGCATCGGAGGCATAGATATATCCGGTATATGGGTTAACATAAATGCCGTAAGGAGCAGTCATCGAACTCATGTCGCTTACCATCGTGCCGGGGAGGGCATCTTCGGAGACACCCTCAGAACCTCCGGATGCCATCACAGCCTCGGGATCGATGGCGAGGAATGAGAGTTCGTTTTGATAGGTGACATAGGAGAATGTGGAGCCGATAACATAGAACTCCGAATCGCGAGACTTGCAGTTGTAGGTGCCGGGGTAGTCGAGTCGCACGAAACATTCGCTGTCGCTCTTGCCTGCGAGGGCGGCTTCACAGTCGAAGATGATGGTGGCGGCAGAGATGGTGTAATAATCGCCCGGCGATGAAAAGCAGAGATACTTGCCGCTGATCGACATACCGCTGTAGAGGTTGATCTGTCCGGTGTCGACAGTGCGTGTCACCTGCATGGTGGCGGCGTCGATCACGCTTACCGTCGATTCGTAGTCATGATCTTCTTGGTAGGCATATCCGCCGGTGTTGGCGACGAAGAGGGAGCCGTTGTAGTAGGCGATACCCTCCGGTTCGTAGCCCACCTCCACTGCGTCGACGGTCTTGAACGTTGTGGCGTCGATTTTTGCCACAAAACCGCGTGTGAAGGTCTTTGTCCCGGCAGTGGTGGAACATTCATGGCCGTAGGAGGTGACGTAGAGGTAGGTGCCATCGGTGGCAAGACGGCGATTGTTGGGAACATCTTCGGTGCATCCCACAGCCTTGCCCTCTTCGTCGATGAATTGGATGATGTTCGACCAGTTGACCGAGATGGCTATCAAGTTCTCTTTCACTTGGATGATATCCTGGGGAGTATCTCCAAGTTTATAACCATTCACGTCGCGAAACCATTGGTTGCTCACCACGTGGTCATCTTCGAAATAGGAAAGTCGGCCATTGTCCGACTGCCACGCCCCTTCGTTCACCACGATGAGACTCTCCTTGGCAGGGAGTGGAGTCTGTGCTAATAAAGCCATCAGCAGCACAGTTAACGTCCGTAAGGTAATTTTTTTCATTATTATATCAGATGGGTTATTATATTGAGAATGAAATGGTTGCTGTGAATTGACGACCCGGCATCGGGTAGCGTGGCAGGTGTTCATACTGTTCGTCGAGCAGGTCGTTGATCTCGAGTGATACGGTGAACCATCGGTAGGATCCCATGATCTTGAGGTCGATATTATTGTAAGGGGCCAACACATCTTGCGGGTCAGCATACGACCACATACGGCTTGATACATGCAGGTCGGATATGGTGATGGAATAGTTGCGCCATCCCACGATGCCGGTGATGCCGTAAGATAGGGTAGGGGAGTAGCATATCGGGCGGTTGTAGGTGTCGGGATCGTCGGGGTTGGTGCGGTTGAGATCTTTCTGCCAAGTCAGCGAGGCGAGGAGTGAGAGGTAGAAATCTTTGATATTATATCTGCCGGAGAGGGTGGCATTGAGACCGCGGCAGTAGGTCTTGCCATAGTTCATCATCGACCATGTGTAGGTCCCCTTTAGAGGGAGGCATACAATGCGGTTGTCGATATGATTGATATATAGGTCGGCTTGGGCGGATGCCTGCCAGTGGCTGTCGTCGTAATGATATTCGAGACCGAGGTCCCACTGCTTGGTATATTCGGGGAGGAGGTTGCGATTGCCGGCTCGAGTGTAGTAGAGGTCGTTGAGGGTCGGGGCACGGAAGATGCATTTATACCAGGCCCTGACGGCAAAGCCGCGGAATGAGTATCCTAATGTCACGGCGGGTGTAAATCGGCTCAGAGGGTCGGCGGCACCCGCTTTGACGCGTGTATGGTCGCGATAATGCTGGTAGAGGAGTGAGGCGGCGAGACGCAGGTCGTGCCAGTCGATCTCTGCCGCTATCACACCCTTCTGATCGAGACGACGCACTGCCGAGAAGTTCTTGACATCGGCTGTGAGCCACGACATGCGGGCGTCGTAACTCACATTGAACGAGAGCCATGAGAGGGGATGGAGGGCGTATGCCACCGAGGCGTATGCATCATCCTGATAATAGTGGGTGTCGGAGCGGATGGTATTCTGGTTTTCGGGATAGTCGGTGTTATATCTCAGATATTCGTGGGAATATTTGAGGTTGAAGCGCATGCGATGGATGGCGCCGAGTGGGAGATCGTAGGAGGCTTGGACGAACATATCGGTGTCCCACTCTCTGCCGACATTGACATACTTGTCGGAGAGGCGTCGCACGATGCCACCGGGGCACCCACGGCGCGATAGGTAGAGGTAGGCGTGGGAGGAGAAGCCCCCTTTGAAGAGGGCGGCTTCGGCGCGATAGTAGCGGATGTCGGAGTTGGCACGGCGTCCGGTGGTGTCTTCATATTCGGAGTGATAACGGAAGGGGTAATTGCCCTTCGAGTCGAGAAACTCGCCATCCAAGAAACCGCTCCAACCGCGGCGGCAGAATTGTGCATTGATGCGCGCTCGCCAAGTATTGAATGAGCCTCCTCCGGCGAGCAGGGTGAGGGAGTCGCATTGCGGACGGCGTGTGCGAAGGTAGATTGTGGCTCCCGATGAATATTCCGATGCCGACTGGCATTGCTCCAATCGGTTGGCATTATAGAGCGACACTGATTCGAGGGTCGAAAGGGAATATTTCCCCAGATCGACTGTGCCGTTCTGGGCATTGTTGATACGTATGCCGTCGATATATACGCCGACATGTTGCGAGCCGAGCGATCTGACATTGACCGTCTTCAGACCTCCCAAGCCGCCGTAATCCTTGATTTGGACTCCGGCAAAATATTTTATTGCATCGGCGATCGAAGTGGACGATAATTTCTGCAACTCGACTCCCGATAGTTCCTGGGAGGTGGCGAGGGGACGATGAGACGCTGTGACTTCCAACTCATCGAGTTGATGAGTTATTGAGTCGACTTCCTCCTCGGCGTGGCAGAACAATGGCATCACGACACCCGCGATCAATGCCGGCAGTATTGCTTTAAACTTCATCGTTAGAATGATGGTAAAAACAAAAAACGCCTGTCTTCGAACAGACAAGCGCAGCGGATTTCATAGAGGGATATAGAAAGAGTCTATACCATCATAACAACGATCGGCGATCGCACACCCTCCGGCTTATGTCGCCATCAGGTAGGATCGTGTCGTCATGTCGCCTATAATCCCGCAGGCTTGACGTTCGATATGTCGAAAGGAAGGTCTTCTGACTTATCCCAAGAATGCCGTGCCTTCTCACTCGCCATGGAGCAATGACATAAAAATCGGCTTCCCACAGATGGGACTTACAGCAGCGGGTACTGTTCCGGATTTCCACCGGATTCCCTTTTAATCTCTTGTCGATGAGAAGATTACCTCATCCGACCATCAACCCTCCGGCCAATAGAGACGCCTTTCGACCGCAAATATAGAAACATTTCCCCAAACCACCAAAATTTTTCGAACCTAAAAATTTAAGGAACGCGCTCTAAAGGAACGCGCTCTTAATTTTTATTTTAGGTTGGTTTTGCCGATTCGGTAGTTGTACCAGCGGGGGCGCATCCAGCGGAAGGCGAAGCAATCCATCGTCGGGCCTATCAGACGATTGCGCAATGAGAATTTCGATACGCCGGCAGTGCGCGGGAAGTGGTGCACCGGCACTTGCTTTACTTTCCCCTCTTGCAGCCCGACCAAGGCTGGCAAGAATCGGTGCATCCCGGTGAACATCGGGATCCGCTTCGCCACGTCGGTGTGGAGGATCTTCAGCGGACAACCGGTGTCGACGGCATCGTCGCCCGTCATGAAGCGACGGAAGGAATTGGCTATCCGACTCTGTATCTTCTTGAAACCGCTATCCTTGCGGTTGGCACGTATACCCATCACCAGTTCATATTCGTCGGCGTAGGGGAGCAGCAGGTTGAAGTCTTCGGGCGCCGTCTGCAGGTCGGCATCGATATATCCCACCAAGGGGGACTCGGCGGCATCGATACCCGCTTTGATGGCGGCACTCAGCCCACAGTTCTTCTCAAATGAGATGTAGAACATATCCTCATGGCGCGAGCAGATCTCGGCGATGAGTCGCTCGGAAGAGTCTTTCGACCCATCGTTGACAAACAAGACGCAGGCAGGGCGTGTCGCTGTCGGAAGGTAGTCGCCAAGTCGCTGCTCGAGTGCCCGGGCGTTATCCTCTTCGTTGTAGATGGGGACGATGATGGTCAGTTCATATTGGGATGTTGCGTTCATTTTGTTTTATATTTATAGGTTATCTTTTTACCCTTCTCTCCTTTTAAGATCAGAACTGTGTTAGCAGGCAGTCGGAAGTCGGGATCAGACGAATTTACAACTTTTACCGGAACTTCGAAATAGGCGTCGATATTTTCTCCACGTCTTACGTTGCTATCGACATATACCGCCTCGGGGTGTAGCGCCTCGATCTCACGACACACTGAGCCGTAGCCGATATGTGGATTGGCGAGGGGTAGAAGGCATCCGGCGATGAAGATAATGCCGATCAAGGTCAGAGCGATGCGGTCGATGATCCTCACCATGCGGCTTCGCCTGAGGTCGTCGATCAGCAAGGCACCCAGGTAGACCACAAATGGGATGGCAGGCAATAGGTAAACCTGCAACTTGGAACTGAAGCAGGAGAGTGAGATCAGTGTCACTGCGAAGGTGGCGAAGAGTATCCGGCGGATGGCAGAAGTGCCGAGGGTGCGATGCCTGCGGATCATCAGCCAGGCGAACATAAGCGACCAGGGTGCCATGACATACCACATTGCCACTATATAATACCACCACGGGCGGGCATGGGTGAAGGCTTGTGATGCCCGGTCGATGGTCTGATGGAAGAGGAGGTTGTTGAGATAGTCGGCATTGCCCCATTCCAAGTATACGGCGCCCCACCATAGCATACAGCCTCCTATTAGCACACTCCATGTAGCCCACCCCCAGATACGGAAGAAAGAGCCGAGGCGGCGCTGCCATAGCAGGAAGAGGATTGTCGCCAAGAGGGGTATCAGCACTCCCAAGGGCCCCTTGGTGAAGAGCCCGGCGAAGAGGTAGACACCGAGCAGAGCATTTTGCCTCGTAGTCACGCTCGAAGTGGTCATGCGATAGACTTCGCGAAGGGCGAGCACGATGAAGAGGGTCATCAGCATATCCATGCGTAGCGTTAATCCCAAGAAGGGGAAATAGCCGCAAGTGAAGAGCATCAATAGTGCGCAACGACGTGCTTGCGGACTAAGATAGGGGCGGACCCAATCATTCATGATCTTACCCACTAATAGCATAGGCACGAGTGAGAAAAGCCCCAAGAAGAACATACAATTATTGCCGAACAGCAGACGTCCCAACATCGTGATCCAGAGATAGAGTGGGGGCTTGTCGGCATATATGGCACCATGGTTGGTGAAGCAGAACACCGACCTGGAGGAGATTGCTTCATCAGCGATGCTCAGATAGCGCAATTCATTGTCGGGTGTGAAGTCGCGCAGAGCCAATGCCGGCAGAAATGCTACGAACACCGTCAGCAAGATCCATCCTGCCGCCGATAGACGAAGCCGAGTCCGCAGCCCGATAGCCCAACGCATGATGTGTAAGCGGTTAGTCGTCATAACAAATGTGAACCTGAGAAAACAATCTGATTGAGAAAATTACGCACAAATTTACAAAAAAACGATCGACAATACAAAAATCTAAAGGATTAGTGAAAATAGCGAATATGCAAGCCTTGCAGACGCATGCGCAGACGGGATATCAGTGATCGCTTTTTCTTTGCCCAGCTACATGCGTAGTGGTGGATGCTTACCGTGTTGGGGGTGACGGCTAATTCGTGGGTCTCCCAGTTCTTAGCGCAGAAGTAGTCGATAGGGTATATCTCCGGGCGCTGATCTTCTTGGATCTTCGGCATAATCAGCGTGGTGAGGAGTCGGGTGTTGGATTTTCTGACAGCGTGTCCGAAGATGTCGATGAAGTGTGTGGTCCGGTAGTAGTCTAAGAAGATACCGATCCAGTGGCACCCCATCTCAGCGCCGATGACGCCGGTGCCGATCCATCTGTTTTCATATCCGCAGAAAGAGCGATGATGGAGATATGGATCGAAGGGTCGGAGCACTTCGATGTCGGTGTCAAGGTATATGCCACCATGTTCGTAAAGCACCTTGAGTCGACACACATCGGCGACAAATGCAAAGTTGCGAGTGGCGTATGCTTCGCGGGAATAGTCGCAGAAGTCGATGTCGAAGTTATCTTCGTTCCATTCTATGATATCATAGTCGGGCATAATCGCTTTCCAGGTGGCTATATATGCCTCAACACTTTCAGGTTTTGGCTTTCTGCCAAACCAGCAATAGTGGATGGTTTTGGGAATCATGGTCGGAGGGGGTGCTATAGGTGAGAGCGAAACAATCGTTTGAGATGGCGAGATAGTGATTTGCGTCTATCCCATGCCCGGTCGTGTCGTTGTTTTATTTTTATGGCATGGTCGAAGAGTTGCGGCGGCAATCCCCGAGCGTCCAAATAGTGCTTGATGAAATAACGATACATCTCGGAGAGACAAGAGAATCGCGTGGTGTCGTCGAGACATCTGTCGAGCGAGAGGGGAGGCGTATGGAATCTCATCCTGTTGAGGTCGATCAGTGAGAAATGATATTTATCGCCCCGGGCTTCATAACGGATGTTGGTGGAGTTGAGGTCGTGATGGATCACCCCCTTGCGGTGTATGTCAGCGACGAAGCGGGCGAGGGCTTGGGTGAGCGGACGGTTGAAATCTCCCTGCTCGTTGAGCCCATCTTCGATGGCATCCATATCGGAGTATTCACAGATGTAATAAGATTCTCTTACGAGTCCGAACCGCGTCCTGATCTCGATATAGGCGATGGGTCGAGGGGTGGGGATGTCGTTGAGACAAAGATGGATGGCGTTGACATACGATCGTTTACCCTTGCTCAGGGTGAGCGATCGTATTATCTGCTTGAAAATGCCATTGTTGTGAAATCTCTTTGCCACGTATGTCTTCTCCTCATGTTCGATCTTACGCACCTCGTTACGAGCCTTGTAGATTACGACTCCGAGGCTGTGAAAACGTTGGGCTATCGACTCGATGAAGTCGGCATGTTCGCGATAATCGTCACTTATTACTATCCGGGTGTGTTTCATCTTTGATCTTTTGTTCTAAGACTTTTGCCATTAGAGAGACTTGGTAGATGCTGTCGAAATATGACTTGAGGAGACCACGCTTGCCATCTCTGAATCCCCCCTGGAAGATGAAAGAGCGGATGAAGAACCAGATGGGTCGGCAGAGGATGGAGAGGTAGCCATATTTCTTATTGATACGTTTGCCGACTTCGTAGTCGGTATAACGGTTGAGTTTGTTGATACGGTCGGTGATGCAGGCATCATCGAGGTGCATGAGGCATACACGATTGAGGTTGGCGGGGATTCTGCCGATGACGCCATCGACAACCGGAGGGCGATGGATCACCGCCGGCCAGTCTGTTTTCTCCTTACGCACGAGTCGCAACTGATAGTCGGGCGATGAGTGAATATACTTGCCGAGGAACATATTACGTCGCGGCACGTATAGAGCGTCGGGGCAGTCGGGTTGAGCCACCCGTCGGTAGAGGTATTGGCGCAATTCGTCGGTGACGAGTTCGTCTGCATCGACCACGAGCACCCAGCTATTGGATGCTGATTGGATGGCGCAGTTCCTTGCCGGCTCGCAGATAGAATAGTTACCCTTGGGGAAGGTAACGATCTTGCATCCCTTGCTGCGGGCTATTTCGACTGTATCGTCGGTGCTCTCCATGTCACATACCACGATTTCGTCGAACATCTTGACGCTCTCCAACACTCTGCGAAGATGGAGAGAGGCATTATAGGTGTTGATAGCCACCGATATTTTGGGCTTGTCGATAGTCTGATCTTGGGTCATTTTGAGGATCTTCTAAGGTAATATCCGGAGATAGTATCGGGTTCAGGACAGCCGCCCGGAATCGGCATCGCAAGCGACCGAATGGTAAATTTATAAAAACTTTTTGAAACCACTCCAATTTTACCACTGAAAATTTAAGGAACGCGCTCCGCCGACACGGATCCCTTTGGGATTAACCACGGATTAAGTGGATTTTCACGGATTTTTCTATTCGGACACAAGAAGATATAACCATCAGATTTATTTGTTGCTTTTGAGGCGTTTTATTTGGATATTTGGATATTTTATGTTATTTTTGCCATCATATAGAGTGCAAACCGATGGTATTATGCCACCATAATAAGAAAAGATATGTCACAATCTGCTATGACAGTCCGTATGGACTCTAACACAAAATATCAGTTTGACAAGCTTTGCCAGCAGTTTGGCATGAGTGCAAATACGGCGATTAATATTTTCATCAAACAGGTGATAAGAAGTCGCAGTATACCTTTCGTTATTTCTGCCACAGACTCTCTTAAAGACATAAGGGAGAAAGCTCTTGCCTCTTTTAATGCGGCTCGAGCCCAAGCTGAACAAAGCGATGAGTCTGAGATGACGCTTGAAGAAATAAACCGAGAAATTAAAGAAGCAAGAAATAGTCTCAGATGATTTACGCAGTTATCGATACAAACGTGATTGTATCTGCGCTGATAACTAAAAATTCAGAGGCGGCTACTATCCACGTGATTAAAGCTGTATTGAATGGTCAAGTTGTACCCGTATACAATAAAGCCGACACGGATCCCTTTGGGATTAACCACGGATTAAGCGGATTTTCACGGATTTTTCTATTCGGACACAAGGTGTAATTTTAAACCTCAGATTAAACTGATTTAACTGAAGCCTCAAACCTCATTTTGAGGTTGTCTACTGATTGACCTGATTTTACTGAAGCTTCGCCGATACGGATATCTTCGGCTGAGGCAATCGTGGATAGTATTATTGCCATTCTTTCAAACATAGAACGCGCTCTATACTCATGGATTTGTAGATTTTGACTTTTAAAGCGAGTTTGAAAAACATGTTTTACAACATAATTCTTTAATATTTAAAAAATGGTTAAAAAAAATCATTAATTTTGCACTTGTGTTTTAGAATGGACTGCATTGGTTGCAGGCCGATTTCATTTTTTTATCATCATTTATCCTTACATGTTACCTAAAAATTTAGCCATGACACTTATGGTGTTGTCGGTGGTGTGTCCTGCATTTGCAGTCACATATAACGCCACCATATCGACTACACCATCGCCGGCCATATCGACCAAGGCGCTTGAAGTGACGATTCAGACTCAGAATATGGGTTCTGAAGTGTATTGTTACACGTGGTGTGAAAGTGTGAACGGAAGTCAGAAAACGCCGTTCTCCTGGAATGACGTCGACATTGACAAATTCCGTATGGGCGGAAGCGGCGGCACCTACACCATCAGTATCTCCGACATTCAGGCATTTTATGGTCTGACCGACACCGAGATTACCGGGCTTACAAAGCTTGGATTCATCGCCAAGAACAAGAACGGCGAGCAGACTCAAGACCTCTTCGTGGATGTGGAGCAGGGTCGACGCGATGCCTACGGCGGTGGCGAGGGAACCAAGGAGAATCCTTACATCCTCTCCACTTCGGCCCACCTCGCTCAGTTCTCCACTGACTCCCGCGACTGGACTTCCGATGTCTTCGTGCGTCTTGATGCCGATATCGATGCATCGACACTGACGAGTCCAATAGGAAGCGTCGGTAACCCCTATAAGGGCCATTTCGACGGAGCGGGCCACAGCCTGACAAATCTCAATCTTACCGATAACACGTATGGTTCGGCATGCGGACTCTTCGCCGCGACAAACGGCGCCGAAATCATAAATCTCGGAGTGATTAACGCCAATGTGTCGGGCGTGAACCATGTGGGTATTCTCGTGGGCAAGGCCGTGAACTCAAAAATCGAGCGCTGTTTCGCCACAGGAGAGGTGACCGGAAGCTCAATCTGCGTGGGAGGATTCGTTGGCGAGAATGTCGCCTCCACTATCACCGACTGCTATGCGGGCGTGAAGGTGGACAATACCGACGACTATGCCACCGGAGGAATCGTGGGCAAGAACTCCGGCACTGTGCGCAACGTGTATGCCACCGGCGAAATCCATGGCAAGGATTATGTGGGAGGTATCGTGGGCGCCAACTACGGAACCATAAGTAATTCAGTGGCCATCAACGGCAAGGTAAGCGGCATGTATGACTATACGGCGCGTTTCGGCGGCAACAACAACGCCCGCAACCAATCGAACAACAACCATAGTTGGGACAAAATCGCCACAGGCGAATCCCTTCACGGAGATAATGCCACACAGCATTCTGCCGACTATCTTGCAGACTTCTCATCGTTCAGTTCCATCACCAACTGGGACTTCGACAACGTGTGGGAATGGATTACGGAGGGCAAGAAATGCTACCCGGTTCTGCGCGACCTTAGCAATCAGGAAAACATTCTACCCTTGACGTTTTATGACATCTTATCCGGTGTAGAGGACCTGGCCGATGACGGCGATTTCCGCATCAATGTCGGCCCGAACCCGTTTGTGGAGATCATACGCGTGTCTTCATCGGCTCCTCTCCGCAGTGTTTCGCTCTACTCCCTCGGTGGTGCACTGATTCTGACTGCCGACTGCAAGGACAACTGCGAGACCACAGTGTCGGCCGGCGACCTCAGTTCCGGCATATACCTGCTTAATGCGGTCACTGCCGACGGACGTAGCTATTCATTTAAAGTCAACAAGAAGTAATAACCGGATTTCCACAAGTAAGATAATAATGACACATATTTGTAAATTTCGCACTCTGTGGGCTGCAATAACACTTCTCGCAGCGTCCGGAGTCAACGGCATGGCCGCGACAGATGCCACCCTCAATCGTCTTGAGGTAAAAGTGGGAGGAGTCAACGTGATTCCCGACTTCAATCCGGCCACAAGAAACTATGAAATCGAACTCGGCGAGGATGCCGCTTCCATAGCCACTTTCTCGGCGGCCCCGGCCTCCAAAGACGCCACCGTGGATATCTCCATCAACGGCACAACATATTCCAACCATACGCTCGGTTCGCTACGGGGCGGGGAGAATGTGATCACCTACACCGTGAAGAACGGCGATGAGACCGCGGTCTATACAATCTCGCTGAAGACCCCGGAGGTGGTGCGTCAGGACTATTTCACCTGGAAGAACGCCAATATTTATTTCGTGCTGACCGACCGTTTCTACAACGGCGACACATCCAACGACGAGAGCTACCACCGCCATAAGACGGCCGGGGGTTCTAATGTGGCTACATTCCATGGCGGCGACATCAAGGGTCTAACCGAAAAGCTCGATTACCTCGACGATCTTGGAGTGAACGCAATCTGGATCACCGCCCCTTACGAGCAGATGCACGGCTGGACCGGAGGTAAGAACGATGCCTTCGCCCACTACGCATTCCACGGTTATTATACGCTCGACTGGACCTACATGGACCGAAACATGGGCACAATCGAGGATATGCGCAATTTCGTGACCGAGGCGCACCGCCGCGGAATACGTGTGGTGATGGACATCGTGCTCAACCATACCGGATACGCCTCGCTCGACGACTGTCTCGACTATGACTTCGGCAATATCAACGGCGATGCTACGGCAGGCTGGCTCCCCACGAGCGGAAAATTCACGATGTGGGGCGACAACGAGGTAAGCTTCAACGCCGATACGCAGGGTAAATGGGGCAACTGGTGGGGCCCGTGGGTAAGAGCCTTCGGCGACCGTCCTTGGGGAACTACGGTAGGATATGTGGTGCCCGGAGGCGACGACAAGACAATGTCGCTGGCCGGACTGCCCGACGTCGTGACCGAACGCACACAGGCAGTTGATATTCCCGCCTTCCTCCAGTTAAAGTGGAACAGCGAGAAGGGCGGCGACTACGACAACTACCGCCTGCCAAACATCGACGCCTGGCGTGTAAGCGGCAAGGGGGCTCCCGCCGACTATCTCATCAATTGGCTCGCGGCATGGGTGGAATATTTCGGAATCGACGGATTCCGTTGCGACACCGCCAAGCATGTGGAACTTTCACGCTGGAATCAGCTTAAAAACGCATGTAAGAGTGCCCTCGAGGCATGGCGCCAAAGCGATCGCGCTGACGAATATGCCAAAAACTGGACAAATGATTTCTGGATGACCGGCGAATGCTTCAGCTGGAGTCATGGCGATACGGGCTACTTCACTCAGGGCGGCTTCGACTCGATGATCAATTTTGCCTTCAACGGCACGGAGGGTGGTTCGGGTCGTACACCGACGATATCCGATTGGGAATATTACTCCGGTTTCTGTAACGGCAGCAACGGCCATGAGGTGCTCAACTATGTTTCGAGTCACGACACCGGCCTTCATCGTCCCGGCGACCAGAAGAATGTGGCGACCATGCTGCTTCTCTGCCCCGGTGGCGCCCAGATATATTACGGCGACGAGACCTCGCGCCCAACTGTCGACGGCAAGGGTGACGCCGGTATGGCCACCCGCGGCGACTTCAACTGGGATGCCGTAGGCAATGACGTGAATTTGCACTGGCAGAAAATCGGCCAATTCCGCCGCCGCAATCCGGCCGTGGGTGCCGGCGTGCAGTCTAATCTTGGCAGCGACACTTACGGTCGTAAGTTCTCGGAAAACGGATTCAGCAACTCCGTGGTGATACGTCTCAACACGCAGTCAGGCCGCTCTTACACTGTAAATACCGGTGATCTTTTTGCCGACGGCACGAAGGTGATGGACGGCTACAATATGGCCAATACGGCTGTGGTGAGTGGCGGTAGCGTTACGATGACAGCATCCGGTCCGGTGCTCCTCATCGAGGAATATGGCACTTTCAATGGTCAGACACCTCCGACACCTCCGACGCCTCCGACACCTCCCGTGCCGGCAAAGCCGGTGGTTACGGCTAACCCTGCCGACGGCACCACGTTTACCGACAACATCACGGTGACACTCTCCGTGACTCCCGCCACCGATATCTACTATACCATCGACGGCTCGACTCCTTCTGCGGCTTCCGCTCGCTACAGCTCACCGCTGACTTTCACCCAAACCACCACACTGCGCACATATGCCGCTAATGAGAGTGGAACCGAACTGAAGAGTTTCACCTATACCCAAAAGCAGGGCGAGAACCCGGATGATGATGATAATGATAAATCTTACGTTTACTTCGTCAATGACAAAAACTGGGACGTGAAGGTCTGGGCCTGGAACGACACCGAGAACTGTTGTGCCAACAGCTCATGGCCCGGCGACGCGATGACCGCGAAGAACGGTGTACTCTATTGGGAGGCTCCCAAGGGCAAGGTGCCCACTAAGATCATTTTCAGCAATAATGGCGGAGATGAAAGGGCCGGGGCCGGCAACGGCGATCTTGAGTTTGTCAACGGCCACACCTATAAATCCGACGGCAGCCACAGCCAGGTATCCTACGGCCCGCAGAAGCCTGCGGTATCCGTATACCCTGACGGCGGCACAGTCATGGGCTCCGGCATAATCACCGTGACCATCGACCATGAAGCCACTTCGATTTCCGGTTCTTTCAACAATAAGAAAGTGACGCTCGGCAATGGCACCACCACTCTTAAGGTGAGCGACTATCTCGCCGAAAACGAGAACGGAACGTTTACAATCACCGCATCCAACAGTGCCGGCACAGCCGACTACAGCAGTACGTTCACCCGCGACGATTCGCAGCCCGTCTATAGCCTTTCCGGCGATTGGCGCGAGCTCTCCATCTATCAGATAATGGTGGGTTCTTTCCAGCATGGCGAAGGCGGTGCGTCAGGATATAGCGACATGTGGGGTCCCGAAGGACACCGCAAGAACGGAAACCTCCGCGGCATCATCAACTCGCTCGACTATATAAAGGACCTCGGCATGAACGCCATCTGGATGACTCCTATATTCGATTCCACCAACGGACAGGGAGGCGAGAAACTCCAGGCCACCGGATATTTCTGCACCAATTATTTCAAGGTAGACCCCAAATTCGGTACGGAAGATGAATTCGACGAACTCATCAGAAAGGCACACGAGAAGGGCATCTATGTTATTCTCGACGGTGTGTTCGGTCATCACGGCGGTGTGAACCAGGCTTCGCCGAGCGGTAAGTTGATATCCACGCAAGACGGCACTCCCAACGTGCGCGGCTCCGAATCGGGCAATATACAGTTCCCCGGCTCTCTTGATTATTTTAAGGAGGTTGTGCGCTACTGGATGAACCGTGGTGTCGACGGCTGGCGTCTCGACCAGTGTTATCAGGTCTACCAGGGGGGACACAACTATTGGTATGATCTCCGCAACGAGGTGGAGGCCGTGGCGCAGGAACGCAGGGACCGCGGCGAACAGTGGGGCACTCTCGGCTATATGGTAGGCGAGGACTGGACTTCTGCCGACAGAATCACCACCACTCAGCAGGATGGTCTCAAGAGCGTCATGGACTTCGATGGCAAGGACATTCTCGTTAATCTCGGCTCTGGCGTAGGTTCAATAGGCAAGTTCCTCTCAAGCGATGCCGCCACACGCGGCTACAAGGATTCCGGTGTGAATCCCACAATCTTCCTCAGCAACCACGACACCTCGCGAGTAGGCGACTTCGTTGACGTCAACAGCAAGCCCCGCGAACTCATGACCCGCCATGCCGCTGTGGCTGCCTATTCGGGTCCCGCAATCACTTACTATGGCGACGAGATCGGCGACAAGAGTGGCAACGGTAACGCTGACAACAAGGCGCGCACGTCAGGACGCCTCTCCGGCTTCAATCAGAACGAGCAGATGGTACACGACTACGTGGCCAAGGTGTTCAAGGCACGTGCCGAGAATCCTGCCCTGTGGCGCGGCACTGTGGAGCGACAGGAAAACCCCAAGTATGAGGTTATCACCAAGACTGACAACCAGACCGGAAACAAAGTAGTGGTGATATTCTCCGAAATTGACACCAACATATCGATCGGAGGAACGGGCGTAGACCTTATCAACGGAGGCAACGTCAGCGGCAGCGTCAACGTGAAGGCATGGGAACCCGCCTTCATCCGCATGAACTGATAATATCCGTCATTCAGGTGTAAAGGAACGAATTCCCAATCACCAATCACACTCCCATACCCACAAGAGAGGCTGTCTAACAATCAAAGTTAGGCAGTCTCTATTTTATACACAAAATCTGAAGATTTAGGCGCAGTCGTCTAAACTTGCCGCATTCCTTTATCTGGCCGAACACGGTCCCAAATATATTATAATTTTGGGACAAAAATACACAAAACGGTACTTAAAATGTTAAATTATTGCCAATTCGATTAGATTTAGTCTTGTTTTTTGCGTTAATAACAAGACTTTTATATAACTTTGCACCATCAAAAACTATAAATATGGTAATTGGTAATGAAGTAAAGAAAAAGATAGCAGATACTCCCGATGGTATTATTCTCACTATTGGCGACTTCAACGTGCCCATGCAATATCAAGGAGCATTGGTCAAGGCACTAAACAGACTGACCAATCAAGGTACACTGCAAAGGCTATCCAAGGGGAAGTACTATAAGCCACGAAAGACAATCTTTGGAACTTTGAAGCCTGTTCCAGAAGAAATCACGAAGGATTTCTTGGAAAAGAATGGAAAGTTGGTCGGTTATATCACAGGAAACAGTGCGTTCGCATCAATGGGACTGACTACACAAATCACCTCTTCGATTTTGATAGGTACGAATCGCTATCGCAATCCTCTGACCAGAGGGGATTATGTCATCTCTTTTTTGCAGCAGCGCAACCCTATTACAGAAGAAAACATTCCTCTTCTGAGGATTCTTGATGCTTTGAAATTTATCAAGGAAATACCAGCAAGTAGTCCTGATAGTATAGTAGTCCAATTGGGCAATATCATCTGTGCTCTTTCCAAAGCGGAACAAAAAAGGTTGGTGGAACTGGCAGAGAACTACACGTCATACGTCAGAGCACTTCTGGGAGCTATCATGGAACAGAACAACCTTGATACAGAATCTCTGAAGAATAGTCTTAATGGCACTACTAATTATAAGTTGCCCATTTCTGAGCAGGCATTACCTAACAAAAAAAACTGGAATATCTTATGAGATTACACGAGAACAAACAACTGTTTGCTGATGCCATAAACGCTGCATCACGTCCGAAGAATGAGGGTGGGCTCGGCAGAGGCAATCGAAGATAGTCTTATTACCATTCTTTCAACCATAAAATAGCATAACAATATGAATATCAAGAGAAATATCATCTTTGCCTTGAAGCGAGAAAGAAGAACGGTGTGGCTGTCTAACTTTGAATGTTAGACAGCCTCTTTTTAGTGTGACTAAGCGTTATGCTTACTTCACGAGGATTTTCGAGCAACTGCCATCAGCGCGACGCACGATATTGATGCCTCGATAAGGCTCGGCTACACGTCGACCATCGATGGTGAAGATGTCGGTGATTTCAGCCGATGATGCATCGGCCTTGATGTCAGCAACGCCACTATCTTCGGTTGAGATTACTACTTTGCTTGCCGGGTTGCCATCGGCATCGAGCACAGCATAGCTGTCGTCAGGCCAAGTGGCTCCTTCAGGAT
>SAMEA3663025__coassemble_511_pt1 | contig 26972 bp, 22 predicted proteins | sample SAMEA3663025__metabat2_high_PE_004 | metagenome-assembled genome bin SAMEA3663025 (sample SAMEA3663025) | pig gut metagenome | biome: pig gut; feature: pig-associated habitat; material: faeces | place: France | collected 2012
CTGCCATTCAAGAAGTTGGACTCGACTTTTTATGGTTTAGCGGACAGTAATAAAAGAATATAATGGAGAACTTAATATCGAATGAAGATGATACAAGAGATAAACCAACGTAAGTTGCAGACCGCCAAGGGAGGTCTGCAACCCACCCGCCCCCGGAAATATGTGTATGGTGTCTATGGGCTCACCGAGTGGCATCCCCTGATCAGGGTGGGTAAAGTGAGAGTAAGGATTCCCTTCACCGGAGGGACGATGTCAGCCTACGGGCAGGTGCCGGCGACCTTTACCACCTGCTCCGACGACTTGGCACGCGTCATCGAGGGGAGCGAGCACTTCAAGTCCCACCGCATCAAGCGACTCAAATAGAAAGGGGGAGGGAGAGAGTATGAAGACTACTATCAAAGAAGTATTGCGTCGCACCTACGCCCTGCTCGACGAAAACGAGGCACTTCTCGACGAGCGAGTGGAATATGGCGACCCTGCCACGGCATTGCGACCGCTACTGCTCGACCTGCTCCCCGACGCCGCCCGCGTGGTGATCTGTTCCCTCCCCCTGCATCGCTTTGAAGAGTGCAGACATCTCAACAACACCATCCACTTCGGCGAGCGAATCGGGGCATCCGACTCCGAGGTCGACATGCCGGTTAACTTTCTGCCGAAGCTCAGACGCACCGGAGAAGACCGGGCGGAGTTCACTCTGCCGAGTGACTTTCTGCGACTTGTCAACGTGAAGATGAGCGACTGGCATCGAGGGGTAAGCACTCCGATGGCATCGGGAGGCGACGAGCACAACATTCGTATGAGATGGCCCTATCGTCGGCAAGCGCCGGCGATAGCCATCGCTCGGCATGGCGACCGGCAAGTGATGCAACTCTTCGGCACGACGACCGGCAGTTATGTGGCGGAATTAGACTGGATCGCACGCCCCGAGATCAACGAACTCTATATCGATATGCCCGCAGGGATCCTCTCCGATGTATGCGCCAAATTGGCGGAGATGGCAGAGGGGGTGATCACATCATGAACGAGAATCGACTTGGCACTAAAGAAGTGACGGTGATCATAGCGGCGGCGGTGACGATGCTGGTGGGGTGCGGGCTCCTCATAGCATCGTTGGTAATACCCCCGCCCGGAGAGATCGACAGTTCGGTGCTGATAGCCTTCGGAGAGATCTCCACCTTCTCCGGAGCCCTCTTCGGAGTAAAAGTAACAAAAAACGGAATACAGAAATGAGAAAGATAGACAAGATTATACTACACTGCACAGCGACTCCTGAGGGTCGAGAGGTGACAGTGGCGGATGTCACCGCCTGGCACAAAGAGCGAGGCTTCCGCACCATCGGTTATCATTACTTGGTATATCTTGACGGCACGGTGGTTCGTGGCCGTCGGGAGGAGGAGATAGGTGCCCACTGCTTGGGGCAGAATGCCGGGAGCATCGGCGTCTGCTATGTCGGCGGACTCGACAGCCGGGGGAAGCCTAAAGATACGCGCACGGCAGCCCAGCGTGTGGCACTGCGCAACCTCGTAGAGGGATTGCAACGGCGCTATCCTCACGCCACCCTGCATGGGCACAACGAATTTGCCGCAAAGGCATGCCCCTGCTTCAAGATATCAGACCTTTAGAACGCGCTCTAAGACGAGATTGGCTCTAATCCGGCAAGGATTCGAGCCAATCTTCTTCTATATTTCTGCGGGAGTCTTTTTTAGGGATGATCCGTCCGGTGGTCATATCGATGACACCGGCGGCTATGTCGCTCGAGGCTTCCGGCTGTTGTTGCGACTTGAGCGAGATGATCTTGGCGCGCAACCGTGTGATCCGGTTCTCATAACTGCGTTTCATCTCCTCGACCTGATCAAGTTGACGGTCGATCTCAATGAGAGTTCTCTCCATCTCCTCTTGATGCACGAGTTGCGCTTGGAGATCCTCGATCTGCTTCTTCAAGGGGGCGATGGATTGAAGATGCTCATTCTCCTTCTTGGCAATCTCCTCCTTCAGTCCTTCAAAGCCATGTTGCAAATCGGCATATTGCCTCTTCAGATCGTCATATTGAGACTGCGACTTTTCGAGGTCGTCGAGAGCATGGTCTCGTTCGGCGCATGCCTGCTGCAGATCGGCGGCATGATTGTCGCTTGCCTCCAGCAGTTCATTCAATTCTCTTGAATATCGGCGTGGATGGAGGAATACTTTCAGGGGAGATGGACTCATAACTCGGGATGCTCCTCACGATGAGGGGCAGTCTTAAAGACGACACCCTTAGACTTACGGCCATTGATGGCTATGGTGAGGGGTTCATCGAACTTGATAATCTTGAGATACTCCGTTTCTCGCTCACAGGGCAACGACTTGATATACTCACGGTCGATATAACCATTTCCGCGCTCGGTGTCGATGGTGAAATAGCCGGTGCCGAAAGAAGTAAGATTCTGGAAGAAATGAGTGCCTTGGGAAGGTTCGACACGCAGGCCGGGGATAGCGCACTCGATGATGAGTCTTGCGCCGGAGATCTGCGCCCATCTCACGGGGATACCGAGCGAAGGGTCGGAAGTACCCCAACGCCCCGGACCGATCAAGATATAAGGGTCACCATTTTTCGACATCACCTCATTGATTTCGCCCACCTGGGCGGCGATATCGTGAGTTTTGAGCACGTCGAAAGCCTCCGGCTTGACATAAATCAGATACTTCACGCCATCCATCAAGCCATGGCCCAAGGCAGTGTCGGAGCGCAAGAGCAACTCGCTGTCGTCGGTCTCGGTGACATTATCATCGAGCATCTCCTTCTGGTCGACGATCGGGCGAATCTGAAGCCAATAGACTATGCCGCGACGGCCATGCTCATCGGGCTTGGGGAATATTTTACCGGCAAATTCGATTTCGACGGGGCGACCCATCTCATACTGTCCGGTGGTGAGCATAAACTCCGAGATATGCGCCAAGGGAAACGAACCATGTCGCAACACATTGGCGAAAGTAAGCACCTTACGCCCCGGACCGATCTCATTATCGCGGATCACCTGGTCGTTGACATCGAAGGTCGACACCATATACTTCAAGGCACCCGACTTGAAGGCATCAGCCACAGCCACCTTCTGTATATTGAACGTATCGTCGGGAGTGAAACGATAATTCTCCACATCCTTCAGGGGGAGAGCATGGAGATAAGTCTGTGTATCGCGCAGGGCGAGTTGTAATGTAGAGGTTTGGAGCACCTTATCGGGGTGTGCGGGAGAGAATCTGAGTGCCTTGCCACCATCCACGATATAACTACCCAGGCCGGCGGCGAGTTCGACGACACCCTCCTCGGTTTTCTCCTCTCCTACGGGATAATAATTGAGCGAGCGGCCGACGCCGGAGAAATTGGGATAATAGAAACCATCGTGATCATCACCCACCATACCCTGGAGGATTACCGCCATCTTCTCCTGGTCGATGACATTGCTGGTGGCATTCATATAAGCCTTCGAATCGGCGAAGAAAACGGAGGCATATACCGCCTTAACGGCATCGCAGAGCATATTGATACGAGCCTCGGGATCCTCGAGATATGGCACCATATACGTGCTATATATGCCGGCGAATGGCTGATAATGAGAATCCTCTATCAGCGACGAACTGCGGACCGCCATCGGGCGTTTCACCACATTGAAGAAGGCAGCCAGGTCGGCACGCACCTCTGGGGTGAAATCCGCTTCAAGGAATCTTCGCAAGATCTCCTCATTGGGGAGCGATGACAGGGCGTCGGGATAGAGGTTGTTGCGGTCCATGAACTCATCGAAGATATCGGTGCAGACCACAAGTGTGTGAGGGATAGTGATTTGTACACCCTCGAAACAATCGCACACCGGGTGTCGCTTGATGATCTGGTCGATGAAAGCAAGACCGCGTCCCTTGCCACCCATAGAGCCGCTGCCGACACGAGCGAAATTGCTGTAATCGTCATAGCAATCCTTCTGAAAGACAGCCACAACACCGCGGTTCTTCATGCGTCGATAGCGCACGATACACTCGAACACGAGTTTTCTTACTTTGGGAGCATCAGCGATATCGATAAACTCGAACTGGCGGAGGAAATCGGCTATCGGGAAGAGGGCACGCGAATATAGCCAACGGCTGATGCAGTTGGTGCTGCAATAATAATGGAGGAGATCGTCGGGAATTTCGAAGATCTTATGTTGCAACTCGCGGAGGTTCTTGATACGCATCAGTTCACGGCCATTGCCGGGATACTTCACGATGAAATCGCCGAAACCGAACTCCGACGACACCGCCTTGCGGAGGTCGATAGGGAGAGTCTTCGAGTTCTTATCGAGGAATACATAACCCAAATCTTCGGCTTGTTGGCGATTTTCCGCCTCCGAGCTTTCCATAATAACGGGAGCCCAAGGGCGTCGCTCGCGGAGATACTTTGCCACGGCGAAACCGGCACCCGGGTCCTTCTCCCCATTGCGAGGGAAGCGGGCATCGGTGACCAGCCCCATGATATTATCGCGATACTTATCGATCAGCGCCGTAGCCTCCTCATAATCGCGTGCCACCAAGACCTTGCAGCGGCCACGCATGCGGAGCATACGCTCATGCTCATTGAGGGCCTCCGTGCTGAAGACCATCGACTGCTTGAGGAGGAACTTGAAGAGATAAGGGAGGATCGAACTATAGAAACGAATTGAATCCTCTACGAAGAGGATGGCTTGGATTCCGACATCCACCAGGTCATGGTCGGCATTCATCTTATCCTCGATCAGTTTGATGATAGCCACGATCAGGTCGACATTTCCGAGCCACGAGAAGACATAATCCACACCGCGGAGGTCTTCATTGGCGATGCGGCGTCTCACCTCATTGCTGAATGGGGTTAGCACCACAAATGGGATGTCGGGATAAAGAGCATCGATATGTACAGCCTCCTTGAAAGTTTCGCTGATATCGACACCCGGCATCGCTATGATAAGGTCATAATTTTTATTCTTGAGTTCCTCGTAAGCCTCGACATAATTTGCTACCTTGGTGAATCGAGGAGCCGACGACAGATTGAGCGCCACATACTCATCATATACCTGCTCATCGACTCGGCCATCCTCCTCGAGGATAAAAGCATCGTAGGGGGTGGCAATCAGCAGGATATTGAAGATGCGTCGTTGCATCAACTCTTGGAACGCCGTATCCTTCAGATACAGGCGGCTCAGCATCGTGTCGTCTACACTCTTCATAACTTAGAGCTCTTAGGCTTCTTCCTTACTCATTTTTTCGAGGAACGCATCCAGAGCTCCGGTCATGGACTTATGCTCGGCATTGGGGGCAGCGAGGTCGACGCGGAGGTCGGCATCCTCGATAGCCTTGACGGCAGTAGCACCGAAAGCGCCGAGATAGATGTGCTCCTTATTCTGCTTGAAGTCGGGGAAATTCTTCTTCAGCGACGCGATACCAGCGGGGCTGAAGAAGAGGAGCATATCATAATCGAAATCCTCACCCGGTTGGAAATCATTGCTCACAGTGCGGAAGATCACCACCTTGGTAACATCCAAGGGATGCTCCATCAAGATGCGGTCCTCATCCTTATGGACATCCGAGACAGGGAAGAGCAACTTCTCATCCTTATTCTTATCCAAAGCCGCCAAGAGAGCCGCGTCATCGAGTTTGCCGGTAGCACCGAAAGAGATCTTGCGCTTACGGTAGACGATATACTTCTGCAAATAGAGTGCGATAGACTCAGTGGTGCAGAAATATTTCATAGTGTCTGCCACCTTGACACGCATCTCCTCGCAGAGGCGGAAGAAATTATCGATTGCTGCACGAGAGGTAAAGATCACACCTGTATAGTCTGCAAGATTCACCTTCGCTTGACGAAACTCCTTAACAGTGAGACCCTCAGTCTTGATGAAGGGTCTGAACACTACCTCCACACCATACTTCTTAGCGATGTCATAGTAGGGAGATTTGTCTCCTGCCGGTTTAGGCTGTGATACAAGTATCTTCTTTATTTTCATTCAGTTAATGATTTATTTGCTCGCTTGATTTATAGGATTTTCACACACATTAGATTCGCCATAACGTATGTCAATATGATGGGAACTATTTCCAAACTGCAAAGATAGTATAAAAATAGCAACCACGACGAAACTTGGGTAAAGAAAATTCTAAAACCTTGTATTAAAAACACTATTTTTCCAATAATAAATATCACAATAGAGATGATGAGCACTACCCTATTCCAGTCCGGGAAACTCATCATCAGCATCGCCAGAGGGAACAGGGCCAAAGCCTGAAGGCCCAACGAAGCCGCCGAAGCCTTGACCCAGAGGCGAGTATGGTCGCTGTCGGAGAATACGCTACCCACTATCCAGTAAGTCAATGCGATAACAGCGCTGTATCCGGATGTGGCTCCGATACAGAGCAAGATGCCGACTGCCTTATTTTCAATCATCTTGGTGCTATCGACAGCCCATGATTGTGGGTATGTGATCAGCGACACCCACAAGATTATGCCGGCGCAAATCACCCACATCAGATTGAGCATCACCAAGAGCATCGTCTCCTTGACAGTCTCATCGAATGCATTATGGCGCATACGAATATCAGTAAGGTGAGATATTAATGATTTAATATACTTCGTATTACCCTTAAATTTGAGTCCGATAGCGCAGAAAAGCAATGCAATAGCCAAGTATATCCACGACATCAGATCCCATCCTTGGGGCTTCGCCACGACCGTATTGTCGCGGACGTAAACCGCAGCGGGATCTTCTATCAGGATGCCCATCTTCACCTCTCCCGGTATGGGGGTAACCACCGAGTCGGCCAAAGCGGCAGCCACCGAGTCGGTAGTCGTCGTATCGGTCGGCAGGGCATGATTCCGCGCCGGGAGTTGAGTATGTATGCTATCTCCGCTTTTCATCTATTCTCTATTAGTCCGCTGATTCGGCAGAACTTCTCTTCCCCTTTTTATCCTTCTTATCCTTGAGCCATCCTGCCTCGCGATACCATGCAATGGTCTGTCTGACACCCTCTTCGAGCGATGTCTTCGTTCTGAAGCCGAAACCGCGTTCCGCCTTATCGACCGAGCAATTCCAGTTGCGTTGACGCAAGATACGGTACTTGTCATTGTTAAGAGTGCTCGGTCGGGAGCGAAGCCAGCCTATCTTATCGCAGATGGCGCAAGCCACCTTCGCTATCCAGAGGGGCAACCTCAAGGGCAAGACGAACTTCTTGCCCATCTCTCGCATGGCGATGCGACGGAACTCCTTCTGAGTGTAGGCACGCGGTTCCGAGATATGATAGATCTCATCGACCGGCGAATGTTCCAACGCTTCGCAGGCAGCCTCCGCCAGGTCTTGCGCATAGATGAAGGTGAGCATCTGCTTGCGATAGCCCACACCGAAATCCACACCCTTCCTGATCGAATCGAACATCAGGAAATAGTCATGATCCCAAGGACCATATATCCCTGTAGCTCTGAATATTATGTATGGTATTCCGGCAGTAGCAAGCCAGAGTTCAGCCTTCAACTTGGAGGAGCCATAGCGCGTATTGGGATGAGGAATCATCTCTTCATGATAGGGACTATAGCCACGTTCATCTTGCGGACCGAGCACCGACAGACTGCTGATGTAGAGCAACTTGTCGGGCACCTTGTCGGTGTGGTGTAGCGCTCCGGTGAATACCTTGAGATACTCATAATTGATACGGCTGAAATCGGAATAGCGACCCACCTTGGTAGCGCCGAGATTATAGATGATATAATCCCAACGAAATTCACCCATGGTCTGATTGATGCTCTCTATTACTGCAGCGGGGTCGTCGAAATCGAAATTGATAAACTTGATACGAGGGTCGGTGAAACGGTCGCGGCGAGTAGACTGCCTGACTCCTGCCCACACCTCATATCCACGATGGAGCGCCTCCCACACGAGGTATCCACCCAAGAAACCGCCGGCACCCACCACCAGCACACGCTTGGTCTCCGCCGGGGTTAACTCTGTTATTTCCCTTATCTCCTCCATAATCGCGATCTTCTATGATGAGGCCTCCCCTCGATGATCGAAAATTCATATCCCTCACGCTGTAGCCACTCGATGCAACGTGGCAAGGCATATTCCAACTTCTCGCGGCTCTTCAGCGAATCGTGAAACACAATGATCGATCCGGGTCGTGCATATTTTTTTACATTCTCCACCACTCTTTGTGCCGACACATACTTGCTGTAATCGCGAGTCACCACGTCATACATGATGATGCTGTAACTCTGACAAATATGGGCCGTATACAGGAATGGCATCCATCCATGCGGGGGTCGGAAGAGGTCGCTGTCTATATATCTTGCGGCCTCCTTGACATCCTCGATATAGCGACGTGCACCCACCTTGAGGCTATTCAGATGGTGCATGGTATGATTGCCCACACGGTGGCCACGTCTTATCACCTCGTCATATAACTCGGGATGCTTGCGAACATTATCACCGACCATGAAAAAGGTCGCCTTAATCCCATAACGATCGAGAGTGTCGAGAAGCCAGGGGGTGCACTCCGGGATCGGGCCATCATCGAAGGTGAGATACACCCTCCGATGATGTTCCTGCTGAAGGATGCGGAACACCCCACGTAAGAACGTCTTTCTGAAGAACTTGGGTGGAAACTCTATCCATGGTCCCACTATCTTCAGAAAATAGCGTTCCGCTAAATTTTCTCTCTTCTCGTTATGACTCATCTATCGAGTATTGACGGGGTTAGAAGACACATCTCTATGAGTCTTCGTTAAGGATGATTCTTAAGATATTCTTCGTATAGGCGTTTGCTACGCGCCATATCGACTTTACCGATAACGGGGTCTTGGTCAACCAATTCCTTACCGATTATTTGGACATATTGGTTGTAAGCCTCCCAATAGATCGAATCGAGATAAAGGTTATCACCCGACTGCTTGGCATATTCCTCGGGCGACATCTTCGCCAGGTCATTGACCAAAGCAGCCACATCGGCGAGTTCAGAGAGCATCGACTCGGCGCTGACACTCTCCTCTTCGGCGACATCCGACGGATTGTAGAGGGCATCATACTGCTTCTTGAGAGCCTCGATAGTGAATCCCTTGGTCTTGAGCATAGCTTCAATCTTGGCGGGATTGCCACCGTATGACTGATATATTTCGACAAGTCGATAGAACTGATATGGCATCATTCGCGACTCGATGGTGAGAGCGACATTACCGAATTTGGTCACCACCTCGCGGTTGTAGACCAGATACTCGATCATGCGAGGCATCGTCTTCTCGATCAGAGCGCAAGCCTTCGCCTTGATCTTGGCATCATTGAGACCCTCACCGATGCGACCATACACTTCGGCGAGAGTCAGCGTTGTGCTGTAGCCGTAGGGCCAGATACGCTCCCCAAGTTTATTCTCTAAGAGTTGAGCCACACCGAGTGCCTGCTTATACTTCTGAGTCATCCGGGCAGAGTCGTTGGCCTCCTTAGCCAAACGCCCCTCATATATCAACTCGCTGCAGACATCGAGCACCGACATTCGAGTCGAAGAGAGCATGCGGCGAGCGGTCTCGTCGAAATATGGCGGATTGGGATCATCAGCACCACCCCAGAGATATTTCTTGGTGACCACATCGTATGCGCGGTCGGTGCGTGCCGGCATATTATCCTGGTATGTAGGCACGAGTTGATGCACCATACCTACACCGCGCAGGTAGGGAGTGAGGTTGACATGATACTCCGTGCCGACGGTCATACACCAATATATGGGACGAGGCCAACCCTCGGCGGCATTAGTAGCGATGATATCGAGCATCAACAACTCGCTGAGGCTTATATATCCTTTTGACTTCACAGCATCTGCATCTGCCAGATTGATGACAATCTTGGGCACGATCAGAGATGTGTCTTGAGGAGCCACCAATCCACGCTCTATCACCTTCTTCTTATCGATCGGAATGCTGACAGTCGAAGAGGGCATCATAGGATAGCCATAATCATTATCACGGCCACCACCCTGATAGAGATATTTCAGGCTCTGAAGGAGGTCGGCCTCGGAATTGGAAGTGCCGGGGAGCACGACATCGAGATTGCCGTAAGCATAATCTTGCGGGCGGGCTGTGAAATGAATCGGCTGTGCAGTATAGGTGGTTTGGCGCATCTGGTTGGCATACCAATCAGAAGCCAAGTAAGAGAGGTTGACTATCTTGACATCGGGGCGCACACCCTCCACCTCCTGAGCATACCAGAGGGGGAAAGTATCGTTATCGCCATTGCAGAAGACGATAGCATTCGGTTCGAGGCTTTCGAGATAATTGATGGCATAATCGCGAGCGACATAACGGCGGCTGCGGTCATGATCGTCCCAAGTTTGGCTCACCATCTGAATGGGCACGATGACACCGAGCGCCACAGCAGCGATGGCAGCATATAGGGGGATGCGCTCAGACTTAAACTTCTTCTCGATCAGATAGATGATCGATCGCCAGAGGGCGGCGACACCCATACCGATCCAGATGGCGAAGGCGTAGAACGATCCGGCGTAGGCATAGTCACGTTCACGCGGCTGCATCGGGGGCTGGTTGAGGTAGAGCACGATGGCGATGCCGGTCATAAAGAAGAGGAAGAACACCACCCAGAACTGCTTGATGCCTGTCTCGCCTGAATAAGCCTGCCAGATGAGACCGATGAGCCCCAAGATGAGGGGGAGGAAGAAGAATACATTATGTCCGGGATTCTCCGCACCGAGGTCCTTGGGGAGGAGCGACTGGTCGCCAAGGCGTGCATTGTCGATAAGGGGGATACCGGAGATCCAGTTGCCGGCATCGAGCTCACCCTGCTGGTTGAGCACATCGTTCTGACGCCCCACGAAGTTCCACATGAAATAACGCATGTACATGTGGATCAACTGGTAGTTGAAGAAATAGGCAAGGTTTTGCGAGTAGGTGGGTCGATAGCCCATCTTCTGCGGATAAGTGATCATACCTGAGGGGGTCTGATAGGGTTCCGCTTGCAGGTCGAGTTCCGGCACATTCTCTCCGGTGGTCTTATCGACAGCATAGAGTTCCTTGAGGTTGGAAGGAACGGTGTCGAGGGTCACCCACGAATTGTAATAGTTGCGGTGCATTTGGCTATATATTCGGGGGAAGAACATATTGAGTTCCGGATTGAGTCTGAGGTCGGACTTATAGTCGCGGAGCACATAATAGTCGCCACCGCGGGCTGCGAGTGCCTCATTTCTCTTTTTCTCACCCTCGGTGAGGAATCCATATTCAGAAACAGGGACAGCACCCTTCACACCCTTGGCATAGATGGGAGCTCCCTTATCGATTATGCTCTCATATTGCGGGTAGTTGACAATCAGGGGATCCATGTCGGCGCTCACCATCACAGTGTCTTGGAGTTCGCTGACGAGTTGCTTCTGCTGGCCGGAATAGAGGGTTTCGCCATAGAGCAGAGGTGTGTCGCCATACTGCTCACGGTTGAGATAGGAGGCGAGGTCGAAGACATTGTCGGGAGAGTTCTGATTCATCGGAGTGTCGGCACTTGAGCGGATTAAGATCAGCGCATAGCTGGAATATCCGACGAAGATCACGGCGATGCTCCACATGATCACGTTCAGAGCTCTGAGCGATAGCAACTTGAAATATGGAGAGAAGAAGAATCCTGCCACCGCAGCCCATACGATCCAACCGAACCACCATCCATGACCCATGAAGAAGATGCCGCTCACCAGAAGAGTGAGGAGCGACAAAGACTTAATCATTTTGGGAGACTGACCGCGATGTATCTCAAAGAGAGTAGCGACGAAGAGAAGAGTCATAACAGCGGCATAGATCAGCGCACCGCTATTGAAGTTCATGCCTATGGTGTTGACGAAGAAGAGTTCGAACTGTTGCGCCATCTTGATGAAGCCGGGCACGAGTCCGAAGAGCACCAAAGCCACGATCACGAAAGAGACGAGCAGGGCTATCAGCGACTTGACGAGATTCATATCGTTCCATTTGCGATAGGCGAAGACGAGGACGATGGCGGGGATACAGAGGAGGTTAAGGAGGTGGACAGCGATGCTGACACCCACCACGTATGCTATCAAGATGAGATAGCGGTCGGAGTCGGGGAGATCAGCTCGATTTTCCCACTTCAAGATGAGCCAGAACACCAATGCGGTGCAGAATGAGGAGAAGGCATAGACCTCACCCTCGACGGCAGAGAACCAGAAGGTGTCGCTCCAGGTGTAGGCCAATGCGCCCACGACACCTGAACCGATGACTACCAAGTACTTGGAGAGGCTCAACTCCTCGGTGCAATCGCGCTTCACCACCAGACGTCTCACCAAGTGAGTGATCGTCCAGAAGAGCATCAAGATGGTCAAGGCACTCAGCAGGCCGCTCATAGCGTTGACCATCACCGACACCGAAGCGGCATCAGGGGCGAAGTTGGCAAAAAAACGAGCAGTAAGCATGAAGATAGGGTTGCCCGGCGGGTGTCCGACCTCAAGCTTGTCTGCCTGAATTATAAACTCACCGCAATCCCAATAGGAGGCGGTAGGCTCCAAGGTGAGCCAATAGGTGACCAGTGCGATGACAAAAACGATCCATCCGGTCACGTTGTTGATCAAATTATATTTCTTGGTAATCATTATCTCTGATGAATTTTCAGCGATTGTATTATGACACAACATGCTCTATTTTAACATTCTAACTACAGGATTACGTCTTTCCGGAGTCTCAGCAGATAAAAAATATATTCATGTTATACCAAAAGAATTTGCAAATTTACGAATTTTTGCCGATATTTACAACTTGAAGTGCAACGAGCGCACCAATAACTCTCCTCAATTATTCTTAATTCTTCTTAATAAGTTTTTCGTATCCCGTTTCTTCGGGTAAAAAGTATTACAGATCATGAAAATAACTCAAAACAGCGTACCATCATCTGTGGGAGAGATCACGACAATCCGTCTTGAGAACCGACAGGGTGCATGGGTAGAACTATCTTCTTTAGGAGCAGGCATCATCGGTGTTGGGGTGCCGGACCGCGATGGCGTGATAGCGAATGTGGCACTATCATACGCCGATCCGGCAGATTATATGGCAGATGGGCCCTGCATGGGCAAGTGTCCGGGGCGTTATGCCAACCGTATAGCCGGGGGTCGACTTTCCATCGGGGAGAACGTCTATCAGTTGGATTGCAATCTGCCACCCAACCATCTCCATGGGGGCAACACCGGTTTTCAGAATCGACTCTGGACACCTCGAGTAGTCGAAGACGGAGTGGAGTTCACCTACATCTCCGACGATGGCGAGGAGGGCTATCCCGGTCTGCTTCAGGTGTTGATACGCTATCGTTGGAGCGATGATTGCCGGCTTTCGATCGAGTTTGTAGCCTCGACGAATATGGAGACGGCGGTCAACCTTACCAACCACTCCTATTGGAATCTCCGGGGTTCAGATGCCGGCAAGGCACTCGACCATGAGTTGCAGATTAAAGCATCGCGCTGGTTGCCTACAGATGAGACACTTGTGCCGACCGGATCACTCGACCCGGTGGAGGGCACACCGATGGATTTCCGCACATTCAAGACCTTGGCACAAGACATTGAGACAGACTTCCCGGCGCTGAAATATGGCAAGGGTTATGACAACTGCTGGGCATTGGATGATTGGCATCCGGGCGAGGTGGTGGAGGATGCCGCCACACTTCGCGACCCGAAGAGCGGCAGAATGGTGGCGATCGACTCCGACCAACCTGGTCTTCAGGTCTACACCGGTAATTGGCTCGCCGGCAGCCCGCTGAACCATTCGGGACGCCCCTACGAAGATTATGATGGCGTAGCAATCGAGATGCAGGGATTCCCCGATGCACCCAATCAACCGGGGTTCCCATCGCAATCAGTTACTCCCGACGCCCCCTATCGTCGCGTAATCACCTTTAAATTTTCGACTTTCTGATCGCGAGATTTTCATCGGCGATCGGATGTAAATTCCTTTCCTATTCAGGTTTTAAAATCCTTTCCTAATAGTATGCAATCTGTAGGTGTCGTAATCCCCATGTACAATCGGCGCGATCTGATCTGCCGCTGTCTTGACAGCGTAAAGGCGCAGACATGGCGACGGCTTGAAGTGGTAGTGGTCGACAATAATTCCACTGACGACTCGGTTGCGGTGGTGCGCGATTGGTGTGAACGACATCAAGTCACCGCCGACACGCCCGACTTTCGGCTTAAGTTACTCTCAGAGAGCAAACCGGGAGCGGCAGCGGCGCGCAATAAGGGTCTCGAGGCGATAACGTCGGAACATATCCTCTTCTTCGACTCAGACGATGAGATGCTTCCCGACTTGGTGGAGAGTGCGATGCGTGAGATCGGCAACCGTGATGTGGTGTGCTGGGATGTCGAAGTGGTGGGGCTTGACGGCAAGGTAAGCCACAAGCCATGCCGCCGCGGAGATGTAATAAGGCGACAATTCATCAATGCCATCTTCTCGACCCAGCGATATATGGCGCGCACCGACTTCATCCGCTGCATCGGAGGTTGGAATGAAGATTGCATGGTGTGGAATGATTTCGAATTAGGCACACGCATAGCCCTCAGCGGATGTCGTTTCACCCGTCTGCATCGAACGTTGGTGAGGATCTATGCTCAAGCGGAATCGATCACCGGCACCTCCTTCACTCGTCGAGCCGGAGAGTGGGAGAAGACCCTCGCCATAATAGAGCAAACGATATCGACGGGCGATTGGAAGGACCGAGTCAAGGCACTGAGATTGTTGTACTATCGTCGGGTCATCCTCGCCGCGCACTATAAGAGGGAGGGGTCGGCAGAGTTAAGCCGTCGGCTTTTGACAGAGGCATTGGAGGGGAGACACCTATCCGGCATCGACCGCTTTTGGCTCCGATGCCTGCACGCCTACACAGCCGGAGGAGGCAGAGCCGCCTACCTCCTCTGGCGTTAACTCCATAAAATCCGATATATTTGTAAGCATCTGATTATCAACAAAAGAGCAGGCTGTATCGAGTTTGACACAGCCTGTTCTTTATTGTAGGAAATTAGGGAATTATTTCACGTTGAGTTTTGCTTTGCCGGAGGCGTTGGTGACTATCACTACGCCGTGGGGTGCAGTCTCAATCTTGGCATAGCCGGTAGCGTCTGCTCTGACGGTTTTGATTACTCTGCCGAGGAGATCGCATACATTTATGAGGGTCAGCGGCTCGGCGCCGGAAACGAGGATGTTGTCGCCATCAGCCTTGGCGCGCAGAACAGGAAGAGTCTGCGCTATGATTTGAGGGTCATGGCGCAGGCTTTTATTTGCTATGTAATAGGGATTTATAGGCAGGAAATTTTGATTTTGGCGGCAGCCTCTTCGACGGAGTCACAAGCCTCTTCGACGGAGTCGGCTGTAGCGAGCATTACACCCATGCGGCGATGACCTTTGACTTCGGGTTTGCCGAAGATGCGCATATCAGTGCCGGGAGTGGCGAGTGCATCCTCCATACCGCTGAAGACGATGTCGGTAGAGACACCGTCGGCGAGGAGAGCTCGGCTTGCCGAGGGGGCATAGAAGCGGATCTCGGGGATGGGGAGTCCGAGGAGTGCACGCACGTGTAGAGCGAACTCGGAGAGGTGCTGCGAGATGAGTGTCACCATGCCGGTGTCGTGAGGACGGGGAGAGACTTCGGAGAAGATGACGTCGTCACCCTTGATGAAGAGTTCGACACCGAAGATGCCATGGCCGCCGAGGGCGTCGGTGATCTTACGGGCTATCTCTTTAGCCTTCTCGAGGGCAACGGGCGACATGGCTTGGGGCTGCCAGCTGCGTTGGTAGTCGCCATCTTTCTGATAGTGCCCGATCGGAGGGCAGAAGGAAGTGCCGCCGATGTGACGCACAGTGAGGAGAGTGATCTCATAGTCGAAATCGACGAAACCCTCGACGATGACGGCACCATGTCCGGCGCGTCCACCCTCTTGCGCCTCTTTCCAAGCCTTGGCGACATCCTCTTGACGGCGCACCAAGCTCTGACCATGACCCGAAGAACTCATCACCGGCTTAACGACGCAGGGGAGACCGATGCGATCGACGGCAGCAACGAACTCCTCCTCGGTGTCGGCAAACTCAAAGGGGGATGTGGGGAGACCCAGTGTGACGGCAGCGAGGTTGCGAATCTCGCGACGATTCATGGTAGTAAAAGTGGCTTTGGCGGTGGGCACCACATTCCAACCCTCCTTCTCGAGGGCGATCAGGGTGGGGGTGGCGATAGCCTCGATCTCGGGGATGATGTAGTCGGGCTTCTCCTCCTCGACGATGCTACGCAGTGCATCGCCATCGAGCATTGACACGACGATCGAACGATCTGCCACATGCATGGCAGGAGCGTTGGGATACTTGTCGAGGGCTACCACTACAACGCCATAGCGCTGCAATTCGATAGTCACTTCCTTACCAAGTTCGCCACTTCCGAGCAATAATGCCTTCTTGCCGCGAGGCGTAAACGGGGTTCCGATTTCAACCATAACTGAAAATTTAGGATATTTTAAAGGTATTATGAGCGTGTATCGGAGAGAGACGTCGAGTCGGCCTCTCAAAATATGTTGCAAAGTTAGCGAATCTGCCAATATTTCGCAAATCATAAAAATAATCCTGCTGATTTTTTTAGAGATAGGTCTAGAAAAAGCACTCTAAGATAGGATATAGATATAATTAATGGATAAAAACTGCGTTTTATTAATTATAGGACTAACCCAAACAGACAATGATAAGTAAAGGGAATGCCGGTAAGTATCACGGCATATTGTTTATGGCGCTCTTCGCATGCGCTGCATTCTTCATCGGGCAGGCACAGCTGATGAAGGATTTGAGTTTTTCACCGCTGATCATCGGCATCATCCTTGGCATGATCTATGCCAACACGTTGCGATCGCAACTGCCGGAGACATGGACTCCCGGCATCCAATATTGTTCGAAGCGGATCCTTCGACTGGGCATCATCTTGTATGGTTTCAGGCTGACATTCCAGGATGTAGTGGCAGTGGGCACTGCCGGCATTGTGGTGGATTTGATCATAGTGTCTCTCACCATTTTGGGCGGCGTATGGATCGGCAAGATGCTGAAGATGGATAAGGAGACAGCGCTTCTGACTTCGATCGGCAGCAGTATCTGCGGGGCGGCGGCAGTGCTGGGCGCTGAGGCTACACTCCGCACGAAGCCCTACAAGACGGCGGTGTCGGTGGCTACGGTGGTGATCTTCGGCACAATCTCGATGTTCCTCTATCCTGCACTCTACCGCGCCGGGGTCTTCTCGTTGGAGCCCTCGCAGATGGGTATTTATACCGGTTCGGCGCTTCATGAAGTGGCACACGTAGTTGGCGCCGGCAATGCCATGGGCGAAGAAATCGCCGGCATCGCGATTATCGTGAAGATGATCCGTGTGATGCTCTTGGTGCCGGTGTTGCTGATACTGAGTTGGTGGGTAGCCTCGACGGCACGCAAGTCATCGGGCGAAGGGGGCAAGGGCAAGATCGCCATACCCTGGTTCGCCTTCGGCTTCCTGCTCGTGATTGGTTTCAACTCCTTCGGATTGCTGCCGGCAGATATGGTGAGTTGGATCAATGACTTCGATACCTATCTGCTGACCATGGCGATGGCGGCACTTGGCGCCGAGACCAGCTTTGACAAGTTCAAGAAAGCGGGCGCCAAACCCTTCATCCTCGCCACTTGCCTCTTCGCATGGCTCTTCAGCGCCGGCTATCTGATGGCAAAATACTTAGTTCCCTTGTTGCAATAAGTCGATAAGAATCTACATTTTGTGCCGAAAAGTGACCTGAGAGGCGTTTGAAAATGCCTCTCAGGTCACTTTTCGGCACATTTTGGATTTGAGATACCGAATATTTTTCTTAATTTTGTGAACTAATAGTAACTAATAGAATAATATATGAAGCCCGTTTTAATAGCCCGAAAAAAGGAGTGTGAGCAGTTGGCTGAGTGCCTGAAGTCAACCCGCTCGGAGTTCGTCATAATATGCGGGCGCCGACGGATTGGTAAAACTTTTCTTGTAGACCAATTCTTCAATGGCAATTTTGACTTTACATTTGTCGGTGTTCACAAAGGGAAAACTGCAATTCAACTACGCAATTTTGCCAAAGCCCTCAAGAGACATTCCGGTAAGGAAGCATCTCCATTTAAAGATTGGTATGATGCCTTTGACTCGTTGGAGGAATACCTTGAATCTATGCCCAAGGATCGCAAGAAAGTTATTTTCATAGATGAAATGCCCTGGATCGACACCAATAGATCCTCTTTTGTTGAGGCTTTAGAGAATTTTTGGAACGGATGGGCAAATCGTCGCTATGACATAGTTCTGATTGCATCCGGTTCTGCCACATCTTGGATGGCTGACAATCTTATTGAGAATCAAGGAGGTTTGCACAATCGGATCACACGCCGCATTTATCTCGAACCATTCACATTAGGGGAAACAGAAGAATATTTCAAACAACGTAAATTCTATTGGACTCGATATGAAATGCTCCAATCTTATATGTTTACCGGCGGCGTTCCCTATTATCTCAGTCTACTCGAACCCAAACTCAGTATCGGTCAAAACATCGACATGCTATTCTTTGATGAGAATGGGCCTCTGCGTAAGGAATTCAATGAGTTATATCCGGCATTGTTCGGTCATTCGGAAAGCTATATCAAGATTGTGTCACTCTTGTATCAGCACAAATCGGGGTTGACACGAAAGGAAATATCACAAAGCACCAATCTTAATGGCAAAAGGCTGAACACTATCTTGGAAAACTTGGAACTATGTGACTTCATAGATAAGATGGAATTATTCGGCAAAGAATCTACATTAGTCTACCGTCTTAGTGATTTCTATACTCTGTTTTATTATAAGTTTATCGCTGATAAGCATAAGCTTGACGAACAATGGTGGAGTCACCATATCGATGATGCCGGAATACGCTCATGGCAAGGATTGTGTTTTGAATTGGTGTGCATAAAGCATCATCGACAGATCAAAAAAGCATTGGGCATATCCGGCATGGCTACTTCTGTATCGACATGGCGCTGCTATCCCGACAAAAAAAATGATCTGTCGGGGGGACAAGTCGACATGATAATAGAGAGAGCTGATCGAATCATCCATTTATGTGAAATGAAATTTTCACAAAGATCATACAACATCACTGCCGAATACGAGAAGAAACTAAGGGAAAGGATGTGGCTATTCGATACCAGAACAAAAAACAAAAAGCCACTGGTATACACTTTTGTCACCACCTTTGGAGTGGGTGAAGGCAAGCATCACAGCATAGTCCATAGCGAAGTGACTATGGATGATCTATTCAACTCCTGACAAACCATTCGAGATACATTTTGTGCCGAAAAGTGACCTAAAACGCATTTTAAAACGCCTCTCAGGTCACTTTTCGGCACATTTTGGATTTAGTTGTCGGGAAAGTCTCTCTAACAACATATCCCAAAATATTATTCTTGGGAAAGGGATATATGACTGTGATATTTGTCGAAAGTACGCCAAAATGAAGAAAAAAAGTACGTTTTGGCGAAGTTTCGGGGTAAATTACAAAGATTTTTGAAAAAAGATGTTGAAAAATTTGGAGATAACGAAAAAAGGTGCTAACTTTGCACTCGCTTTAAGGGAGGTAACGAGCTTAAAGCTGAGACTCGAAAGAGAGTCGAAACATTCGGGGTGTAGCTCAGCCCGGTTTAGAGTACGCGTCTGGGGGGCGTGTGGTCGCAAGTTCGAATCTTGTCACCCCGACTGAGAAAGAAAGAGTTGAAGTCCAAGACTTTCAACTCTTTTTGCATTATATCACCATTATAAGAACGCCCCCACAGAAACAACGGAGGCGCATCAGCGTCTTTTTCTTCGGATGTCGAACCATGGCAATCTTTTGGTATTCCTATTGGCATAACGCCGACGGCGCTTTGTATTCGAGCCGGTGGAGGGCGTCTTGAAGACGATTATCAAGAAAATCACTACTCCTATTATTATCAATACATCCATATTTGAGTTTTTTAAATTTCAATGGTATTTTATTGAAGCGCTTTTGCCCCTTGGGACGATAGGGAGAGGGATCTCATCACCCCCGGTGGTGTCGGCTTGTTGTTTTGCAAATATAATTCTTTTTTTGGGGAATTGCAAGGTGGGGTATTGCTAATTGATACGGGTCGTTGATTGTGATTTTTTTTAGGATTTGGAATTATTTTTATTGAGTTTTGAGAATGTAATATTATGGTTATGTTTTTGTAATATTTCTTTAATAATTGATCTCTAATTTTGCGGCAAATTAAAGATTTGTTACATTGATGAAACATCTGATCATCGCTATTTCCTTGCTATTGGCGGGAACTCCCGCTTGGAGTATTTCCTCCTCTTCTTCTGCTTGGAATGTTCTGTCCGCTTCCGCTTCGGTTGCCGGAGTTTCTTCAGCCGCTGTCACCGTGAAGGGTGTTGTGACTGACCTCAACGGCGAGCCGCTTATCGGCGCCTCCATCTATATCAAGGGTCATCCCGCCGAGGGTACTGCCACCGGCCTCGATGGCTCTTTCTCGTTTAAAACCGCTGTCAAATCTCCGGTGATTTGCTGCTCGTATGTGGGTTATGATCCGGTGGAAGTGCCTTACACGGGCTCACCGGTGGAGATAAAGTTGGCAGAGAGCGCCACCCTCCTCTCTGAGGTGGTGGTAGTGTCGAACTATAACGGCAGCACCGACGCCAAGGCGATCGAGATCGAACGCACCTCTGCCAATGTCGTCAACGTGTTGGGATCGCGCGCCATGGAACTGGCTCCCGACATTACGGTGGGCAACATCATCCAGAAGATGTCGGGCGTCACCGTCGAACGCAACTCATCGGGCGAGGGTCAATATGCCATCCTCCGCGGCATGGATAAGAGATATAACTACACCTTGGTGAATGGTGTCAAAATACCGAGTCCGGACAATAAGAACCGCTTCGTGCCCCTCGATCTATTCCCCTCGGAGATCCTGTCGCGCATCGAGGTAAACAAGTCGATGACCGCCGAAATGGAGGGTGATGGCATCGGAGGCGCCGTCAACTTGGTGATGAAAGATGCACCGGCACGCCGACTTCTTGCCGCCAGCCTCTCCACAGGCTATAACGCCCTCTACTTCAGTCGCGATTTTCTCTCCTTCGACCATGGAGCCATCGCCCCGAAATCGCCCGATGAAGTGATGGGTAATATCGGCAGCAACCGGGTGACCTCCTCCGACTTCACTATGCAAAACCTCCACATCACCTCACGCCGCCCCTTACCCGACTTGATAGCTTCCTTGTCGTATGGCGACCGCTTCTTCGGCGACCGCTTCGGATTCCTCCTCTCGGCAAGTTATCAGAACCTGAATCGCGGCAAAAATATGGACTATTACGACTACACCAAGTCGTCGGGCGATATCACCTACCGCACATATTCCGACAATAAAGAGCGTCTCGCCCTACACGCCAAGTTAGACTATGCATTCAATCCGTATCACCATCTGTCGTGGTATAACGGCTATCTGAACATGGGCGATGACCAAGTGCGAACCGAGGCAGGCGACCAAGTGGCATCTGTCAGAATGCGCCATAATCGCCAGCAGATCTTCAACACCACCCTCTCGGGCGACCATCATTTCCTCGCCGACCGTTGGGTGCTCGACTGGAAGGGACTATATTCTATAGCCACCAACAAGACCCCCGACAATGCACAGATATATCTTCAGAGCAACCATGTTCAGACCAACAAGGCAGCCACCCGCCGCTGGGAGCATAACTCCGACCGCGACTTCGCCGGCTACCTCAACTTGGCATATCGTCCCGCTCCGGCATGGGTGGTGAAAGTCGGTGGTATGTATCGCGACAAATATCGCGACTCTTTCTTCAACGAATACACCTTCGACAGCGCGACCGGCACCGACCGCTATCAAGTATATGGCACCGACTGGACCAACTTCGATCAGATCCTGATCACCCCGCGTGAATATGGCAACGTCGGCGACCCCCTCAACTATGAAGCCACCGAGCGCATCGGTGCCCTCTATGGTATGGCGACTTTCACTGCAGACCGCTTCGAGGTGGTGGGTGGACTCCGCGCCGAACACACAGATCATGGTTACACCTTGAAATTTCCCCGTTCTACCGACGGCAAGGGGAATCAGAAATATTGGGACATTCTCCCCGACCTGCATCTGAAGTATCACTTATCCTCCAACATGAATCTTCACCTCAGTTATGCACGCGCCATCAATCGCCCAAGTTTCTTCGAGATCGTGCCTTACAGCATCATCAACGAAGAGTATAAGGAGAAGGGAAATCCCGACTTGAAACATACCATCGCCGACAATGTCGACTTCCGCTGGGAGTTCTTTCCCCGCTCGCAAGAGCAGGTGATGGTGGGGCTTTTCTATAAGCACCTTCAGAACCCAATAGAATATGGTCTGATCACCGAGGGTCAAGACACATACTACACCCCGCTGAATCTGGGTAATGCCAACAATGCCGGTGTCGAGATCGACCTGATGAAATACTTCCGTTATTTCGGCATCAAATTCAACTACACCTTCACTTACTCGCGCATCACCACCGATAAGAAGACCATGCAGGGCAACGATATCATCACCATGAAGCAATCGCGCCCCCTCGCCGGACAGGCAGCCCATGTCGCCAACCTCTCGCTGATCTACAAAGATACGCGCCATGGCATCAATGCTCAACTCACCGGCAGCTTTATCGGCAAGCGACTCGCCGACGTCTCCAACTGGTATGACAACGACATCTGGGAGAACGAGTATTTCCGCATGGAGCTCTCGGCTGAGAAGTCCTGGAAATGTGGCATCGAGGTCTTCCTCAAGGCGACCAACCTGCTCAACCTCCCTCTGATCCGCTATATCAACAAGGGTCCTCACACGGATGGTGTGACCGACTTCCCCCGCTATCACGGCAATATTCTCGAGCGTAAAGAGCGCTACGGACAGACGCTGATGATCGGCATAAGATATAAATTGTGATAATACAACAAACAATCATAAAAACCAAAAGAAAGATGAAATTTAAGATTTTCTATGCAGCAGCCGCTGTAATGTGCAGCTCGCTCCTCGTGGCTTGTAGCGACGACAATGATGCCCCCAAGGCAGATGAAGAGATCACCGAGACAGAGATGATCGTATCGGGTGTGTGGAAATCGGGTGAGACCATCCAATTGGATCGTCACTTGGTAGTGCCCGAAGGTAAGTCACTCACCATCGAGCCGGGTGTCACCATCATCGTCAGCGACAAAGGTGTCGGTGTGAACCATGTGCCTGTAGAGATCTCGGTTAAGGGTAATCTCTATGCACTCGGCACAGAGAAGAATCCTATCACCTTCACTGTCGATCCCTCACTTCGTACAGATGCCAACGCCTTCAAGGGTCTTTGGGGTGGCATCGTGGCTTACGAATCTTGCTCTGAAATGGCTCTTGACCATGTCGTAATCGAATATACCGGCGCTCAGGTGATCGAAGGCTCACCCGCTGCCATCGCCGGAATCTACACTGCCGGCGACGATATGTATCCTCAGGTCACCACCAACAATCTTTCGGGCAAGTATGTGCTGACTAATTCGGTGATCCGCAATGGTGCATCGGATGGTATCTATATGATGGGTGGTAACGGCATCATCACCAATAATGTATTCGTAGCCAACGGTTATACCGGCGGTGAGGCTGTCAACTTGAAAGCCGGTGTGAAGGCTGACGTGGCAGGCAACCTGATGTTCTCACCCAACACCAATGGTCTGAAGCTCTCTTCGTCCGGTCAGAGTGAGACTCGCAGTCAACTGCTTGCCAACGCCTACAACAATACTATCATCAACGCCGGATGGCGTCGCGACGGCGAGAAAGGTGGCAGCGTATATGTTGAGAAGAATGCACTGGTCAATGTAGTGAACAATCTGATGGTCAACTGCAAGTTCCGCGCCATGACTCCCAAGTATAGCGACCCCAATAAGTCGGATGCCGGTTATGACGACAAGTCTGTGATCGATTATAACTTCTATGCTTCGGGTAGCCAGTCAACTCCGATCGTGGGTGAATCAACTGTAGGCAATGCCGCCGAGGGATATTCTCAGAAGAATAAGAACTATAGCCCCAATGTCGACACTCACAGTCTTATCTCAGAGCCGGGCAAGCTCTTGGATCCCGGTTTCGCAGCGTTCGACATCAACGCCACTTCTCTGACCGGTTATACCTTAGACCCCACTTGGGACTTCCACTTGGCTTCCGGTGCAGCCGCTCTGTCGGGTGCCAACGGCAGTGTAACTCCCTACTTCGCTACGGGTCTTACCGTCGGTGAGAAAACTTATACCTCTCCCGCTATTCAGAAATATTTTGGTGCTTACGGTGTAAAATGAAACGATATCTGATTCCGATGTTGATGATCCTGATTGGATCAGCAGCATCCTTGGCTCGCACCCAACTGCTTGTTGCCAATGACTTGGGTCGCAATGGATACCACGAACAGAAGCCTATCGCCGCCCTAATGGGAGAGATGGCTGAAAAGTATGATGCAGAGGCCATATTGGCTCTGGGAGATGTCCATCACTATATGGGCGTTCAGAGCACTGCCGATCCTCTCTGGACCACCAATTTTGAGTTGATCTATAGCCATCCGGAACTTCAGATTCCCTGGTATCCGGTCTTGGGCAACCATGAGTATCGTGGCAATACGCAGGCAGTGATCGACTATTCGGCAGTGAGCCGTCGCTGGGAGATGCCTTCGCGCTATTATACAAGAGTATTCCACGATGAGGATGAGAATGTCTCGTTGAGGGTGGTATTTATCGACACAACTCCACTGATCGACAAGTATCAGAATGACTTGGCTGATTATCCCGATGTCGCCGGACAGGATATCGACACACAGTTAGCTTGGCTCGATTGGCAACTGAGCATCGCCAAGGAGGATTGGGTGATTGTGGTGGGACATCATCCTATCTATGCCGACACTTCCAAAGATGTCGAAGAGCGTACAGATATGCAGCGTCGCGTTGACCCTATTCTTCGCAAATATGGTGTTAATATGTATATCTGCGGTCACATCCACAACTTCCAGCACATACGTCCGGCAGGGGCGAAGATCGACTATGTGGTCAACACTTCGGCTTCATTATCACGTCAGAAAGTAGGGAAAGTAGATGGCACACAATTCGTAAGTGGCGATGCCGGCTTCTCGATCTTAAGCTTCTCGAAGGGTGAACTTCGTCTCGACATGATCAACAGCCAAGGCGAAACCATCCACACCATAACCCAAAAGAAATAAAACCCACAACACATAAAGAGAGCCTCCACACGATGTGGGGGCTCTCTTATATTCTTATGCTATATGTCAACTTATTCAATTTCGGGATCGCTTTCCCAGATCTCGCGGCAGAGATGTTCGAACGTTTTGGCTCCACCTACAGGATTTTCGACCATATTATAGCCGATTGTGATCTTCGTAGTGCCCTCTACCAGTTCTTCGAGGCGATCCATGGCTGAGCAGAGTGCTGCGCTATGCTTCGAGAGTGTCGGGTGATTTTGGATATATGCTTTGATCTCCTCCCGATGAGCTATCATATAGGGGATAATCAAATTTTGCAATAATTGCCGAGAGTCCTGTTCATTCTTCAGGCGGAAATCCAAGTATCGGGGTGCCGGGAATTTATCCGTTTCTCTGATTTGGAAGTCCATCGGGAAATAGCTTTTGCTTTCTGACAAAAGTGATCTTGCCACATTGCAATAATAGTCGACTCTCAAATCGTTGCTCGCAGGGAAGGGTTCTTCAAACAAGGCTTTCAAGTCGACATACATCTTCATCGTATTACCGCCAATATCGACCATCGTCAGCATATCTGACGGATATCCGAAACTCAACCTTTTAGTTCTCGCTCCCATAAGACGAGGAGTGCTGTCATTGACTAATATCCCGGCATATAAGATTCGTGTCAGCCTCTCAAAGGAGAGATCTTCTCTTGGAATATCAATCCCTGAAAAGCCATAATCTGCTGCCTTGAAAACGGGAATAGCCATAATCAGCTGGAGGAAGTCAGCCGGATTTTCGATCGATGAGGCAATGTCGCCGTTCCACGCGTTGGTTTGCCATTCGAGATAAATCGGGGATTGGGCACATTTCATCCGATTGCTATCGAATTTATAATCGATGGCACCCCATCTTCCTTTTCCCTCCTTATCATATCTTGTGACCAACTCTCCGTTGAAACGATTTTTCCTGTAATACATAATTTTCAGGTCTTCGTACTTACGATTGCCGAAAAGGCCGATCTCATAACCATCTTCGATCTTCAGACTTCCTTTCAGATCACAATCTAACGCCAACTTTAGCCCATCGTATGTAATAGGGATATCTACGGCTTGACTTTCAAGATGAAATTGGGGCCGCAGAAAGGTGTAGTCGTATTTATGACCGGTAGCTGCACCAAGATCGAAATATTCGTTAGCCTTATCGACACCCCATCTTATGGTCATCCCGCTATTGGAAATATTTGAGAATTCGATATACTCATCATCTTCAAAAGGGAGAGAGCGTTCTTCGGAATGATGCCAAGTATGAGAGCCATCAAAATCATCCCACTCTTCAGTCCATCGCCAGCAGAAAGGAGTATCTTTAGTATACCTTACTCCCTCCAGATAATTCCACCCATTATCCGGATCGACGATATCATTATCATTATTACAAGAGGTCAATGACCCTAACGTCACAAAAGTCACCAATGCCAAAATATACTTATTGTTTCTCATATCGCTTCTAATAAATAAAAGTTCGTATATTATAAAAACGGATGCCCCCTAAAAATAATATAGTGAGCATCCACTATTTAGAGCGCACTCCTTAAAATTTTTGGGGTCGTAGGGGCGGATATTTTTGAGCAGATTTTGAAAGTCAATGAGGGCGCAATGCGGGCATTGCAACCGATGCGACTTTCGAAATATGCCAAAAAGA
>SAMEA3663025__coassemble_522_pt1 | contig 26286 bp, 23 predicted proteins | sample SAMEA3663025__metabat2_high_PE_004 | metagenome-assembled genome bin SAMEA3663025 (sample SAMEA3663025) | pig gut metagenome | biome: pig gut; feature: pig-associated habitat; material: faeces | place: France | collected 2012
ATGTGCCGATTGAATTATGGGCTCAGTCTATATAGGGACTTTTTCAGTGCCCTCCCTCAAGGGAAGGATTTTTTTTATTATCCCTTTCCAAGTTCTTCCACCCTGCGCGGAGCAGGGTGTCCTCGGATGGTTATGCAGAGTGCTTTTCCCGGTGGCGAGCGAAGCAAGTCTTTTACTCACTCTCCTTCGTAGTGGCTATTGTTCTCTTCCATCTGTCGCTTCGTAAACTCGTTCCAATCTTTCTTCATCTTCTTCTTGCTCTTGAAGTAGGAGATACCCGTAGCTCCCTTCAGCATCGAGAGGGCCCGCTGGCCGATGTTCTGCTTCTTCCGAGGCTTCCCCATAAGACGCTTGTCGGGGGCATAGCCTAAGCGCAAACCTTCATGGTCGATCCCATCGACTCGTGCCACCAATGCCTCGATCGCCGGCTGCAACGCCGGCGCCGTCGCAGGCTCTATAATTTCCACTTTCGTGGTGTCGACTTTCCCCCTTTCCCATTGCTTTGCCTCTTTCGTGGTGATATATTCTTTGTCCAGAATATACACCTCGGCGTAGGTGTTGACAAAGTATTGCTCATCTTTGCGGCTGAACCGAAAAAGATCCCTCCCGCGCCCCTTGGAGGCTATATTGAAGGAGTACCCGCTGAGGTCCGTCAGTCGCAACGTGTCGCCGGTTACATTGTCGTAGGTGTAGCGAACCCGGAAGTCCTCAAAGTCCATCTTCTCCCTAAAGAAGGTCGATACATGCGGAACCCAACTCCGACTCAACGTGTCTGCCAAAACATTGACATCGACCGTCACCCTGTCGTCGGAACGTGTCCACACCTCTGTTGGACTATATTTCCCATAGATTGTGGCACTCTTTTGTCCCAATCCCCTCACCCTCGCCGGCATCTCATGTGACTCTGTTACACCTACCCAGTCCGACCAAGAGAAGTGATGATTACACCCATCGCTAACACTGTCCAATCCCCGAGCATTCGTAAATCGATAGTATGACCGACTCTTCAATACTCGTGGATCTTCCCACCCCGCAAATTTTACCCTCCGATCGGGCGTGAGCATATAGTCCACCATCTTCTCACGAAAGAGGAAAATCGTGTCGAAATATGTAGTCAGTGATGAGTATTCCCGAACGTAGGCCAACAAATGTAGCACCCTGGCGCGGCGATCTTCCACCGTCAATTCCGGAAGCTCCGTAGCCACCTCTGTCATAAAAATCGTGTCGTATACATGGTCTGTAACTTCCATCTCGCGATACCCCAAATATCTCACAGTCACCGGATACTGCTCCGGTTTGATAGCCGGAAGCCGACCCTGCTCACTGGATACACCTATCGTGTGGCCGTTGCAATCAAACACCGTTGCACTCGCCAGTGGCTGCCGACTCAACGAGTCCGCTACCACCATCCGCTGCGACGCCCCATACATTGCCGTCAATGCCATCTCCATCACTATTGCCACTATTATAGCACGATTCATATTTCTATTACTTACATTTCTCGCGCAAATTTAGGCATTTATATTCTTCTGACCCCTCTCTCTTATAAATTATAACATTTTTTTAACACATGTCTTATGATTCCAGCATCTTTCGAAGTCGCTTGCGCGTACTGAAGATACGGCTCTTGATCGTGCCCAATGGCAATCCCATCTTCTCAGCGATCTCGCTATACTTATACCCTGCGATATACATATTGAAGGGCTCTCGAAATTCCTCCGAAAATCCCTCCAACGCCTCACTTATCTCTTTTACGGCGTAGGAATCTTCCGGAGTATCGGCAGCTGACACCTGACTCAAGTTCAGATGATACATATCTTGTGTCGTATCGATAATTGTGGATGCTCTTACTGCCTGACGATAATTATTGATAAATATATGACGCATTATCGTGAAAAGCCACCCCTTGAAGTTGACATTATCTACATATTTCGATTCATTCTTCAGAGCCTTGAGAGTCGTATCCTGCAATAAATCCTCTGCCTGCTCACGATTGGTCGTAAGCTGGTAGGCAAAATTAAACAGATTGCGTTGCAATCCTAACAACCGCTTCTGAAAAGTATTGTTCTCATCCATAACATCAAAAGGAAAAGTGGCTAAAGTCAATACCTCCCTCCCATATCCTTATAACAATCCATACCCCCATTTTGTTCACCACCTTCCCCCTCCCCATCCCCCTCCCCGCGCGGAGCGCTTTTGTCTTCGGGTGGCGAGCGTAGCGAGTCTTTTCCCTTTTTTCCCTCCTCCCTCCCCCCTCTTTTTTTACTAAAAATTGTTAACTTTTTGCCATTTTGGCAATATCATCCCCGCTTTTACGTTATTTAGATGATTATCATTGGCCTTTTTGGCGTTTTTGATAGATTCTTTATCCCTTTTAGTGCAATTATCTACCCCATCCATATTATGTACCCCGGGCTTCATTATAATGTAGATCTCCCTGAAGAGTTATCTTCCATCCTCGAACAAGACTTCTGGATGCTCGAAAATATCGGTCCTGAAATCGTGGCCAGTGTCACCGAACCAATCAAATTCGCCGCAACCTCCTGGATCTTTATCTTCAAAGGCACTTGTCGTGCTGACATCAATCTCGTCTCTTACGAGATCAAGGCTCCCGCTTTGGTTTGTGTCAAATCAACCCAGATCATGCTGCCTACTTATTTCAGCTCTGATCTCGACGCAACAGTTATCGTTACATCCAAGCGCTTTAGCGAGAATCTGTTCATGTTTATGAACAGTAGCCCCCTCAACGCTATGGTCAATCGGCACCCCGTTGTCCCTATCCCCGAAAATATCGTCCCCCTGTTCAAAGACTTTATCAAGTCAACTCGTGAGATTATCTCCGACACCACCAATCCATTCGGTTCCCAAGCTCTCCTTTACCAGATGCTCCTATTTATCCACAAAGTAGGTTACAAGTGCTACGAACCCTACAACAATGAGGTCGTGTCTCGTCAAGGTCGCATGTCCGATCAATTCCTCGCCCTCGTCCAAGAGCACTTCCGCAAGGAGAGATTCCTCGACTTCTACGCCGAAAAACTCGATGTAACTCCCAAGCATCTCTCCCGCACCATCAAAAAGCAAACCGGATACACCGCCGTTGAATGGATAGAACGCTTCGTGATACTCGAAGCAAAGCTCCTGCTGAAATCTTCCAACCTAAACATCCAGCAGATAGCCGATGAACTAAACTTCCCATCCCAGTCATTCTTCGGCAAGTATTTCAAAAAACAAACCGGCATGTCTCCCAAAGACTTCCGTAATTCCTAACCCCATCTCCGTCTCCCCCCGTCTCCTTCTCCCTCTCCTCTCTCTTTTTTTATTGCATTTATTAGACTTTTTTAGTAATTTTGCAGTATAGAGTCGCTATAGGGCTTTTTTATTCTTTCCTGTCCCCTTATTAGCGACCCTAACTCCTTATTGTTCCATGAAACACTAACCCTTATGGCGTCTGCTATAAAACAAAAATACCTTATGCTTATCGCACACATCGGTGCGATGATCGTAGCTACTTCTTGGGGAACTTCTTTCCTCTCTACCAAAGTCCTTATGCACCCATCCGGACTTTTCACCCCGGTCGAAATGTTCGTCTACCGTTTCGCTGCCGCATACCTTATTCTCCTCCTCTTCACTTTCCGAAATATCCGTTCCAATAATTGGAAAGACGAATTTACCTTCATGCTCTGCGGCATCTGCTCCGGTTCTCTATACTTCATCACCGAAAACTTCGCCCTGCAGAACACCACCACCGGCAATGTTTCCCTCCTCGCATCTATCTCTCCCATATTCACCACCATCCTTATGGCGATAATCTACCGACAGAGGATCCTCCTCGGTGTCATCATCGGCTCTATTGTATCGTTCGCCGGTGCCGCTTGTATCATCCTTAGCAATGGCGACGGCCTCTCCATAAACCCCAAAGGTGATCTACTCGCCCTCTCCGCTGCCCTCTCTTGGGCCATTTACACCGTAGCCATAAAGAGAGTACTGCCTCACTATAGCGGCTTCTTCGTTACAAGAAAACTCTTCTTCTACGGCGTTATCTCTGCTCTCCCTCTACTTCTCTCCCAGCAGGAACCAATCCAATTCGCCGCTCTCTTCGACTTCTCTCAACCCAAAATTTTCCTCAATTTCATGTTCCTCGTCGGCATGTGTTCGCTCGCTGCTTACGTCATCTGGAACGAAGTCATGAGAATCCTCGGCCCCGTTACTTCCAACAATTACCTTTACGTCCAGCCTTTAGTCACTATGATCGCCGCTTTCTTCATCCTCGGCGAAAACATATATCTTTTCGGATATATCGGATGCGCTCTTATCATCGGTGGGCTCATTTATTCCGATAAATGCCCCTCCGGTCGGTTAAGAAAACAATAAGATGTCCCCAAAATTTGCAAATATTATATCATACTATTATATTTGCATTGCGTTTCTGTCAATTCGATCTCCTCTTCGATGACATTCTCGCTTTTTTTAACTATTAAACTTCAATTATTCTCACCAAAAAAATAAATTTCTTAAATCTAAATAACCTTAAATTATTTCAAACCATGGCAAAAGTAAAACCTTTCAGAGGCATTCGTCCTCCTCGTAATCTCGTAGAAAAAGTGGCTTCACGTCCCTACGATGTCCTCAACTCCGAAGAGGCTCGTAAAGAGGCTGAAGGCAACGAAATGAGCCTCTATCATATCATTAAACCCGAAATCGACTTCGCTCCCGGCTTCGATGAGCATGACCCCGCTGTATATGTCAAGGCTGCTGAAAATTTCCAGAAGTTCCAAGACAAGGGCTGGCTCGTGCAAGATCCCAGAGAGTGCTATTATATCTACGCCCAGACCATGGATGGCCGTACTCAATATGGTTTCGTCGTTGCCGCTTGGGTCCGCGACTACATGGAGGGTCGTATCAAAAAGCATGAACTTACTCGCCGCGATAAGGAGGAAGACCGAATGAAACATGTGCGTTGCAACAACGCAAACGTCGAACCCGTGTTCTTCGCTTTCCCCGACAACGCTGTCCTCGAAGAGGTGATCCGCAAAGTCACCAATGAGAAGGATCCAGAGTATGACTTCGTCGCTCCCGACGGTTTCGGCCATACTTTCTGGGTGATCGACGATCAGTATATGATCGACCTTATCACTGCCGAGTTTGCCAAAATACCCTCTCTATATATCGCTGACGGTCACCACCGCTCGGCTGCCGCTGCCCTCGTCGGAAATGAGAAGGCTGAAAATAACCCCAACCATCGAGGCGATGAGGAATACAATTTCTTCATGGCTGTCGCTTTCCCCGCTTCTCACCTCCGCATCATCGACTACAACCGCGTAGTTCGCGACCTTAATGGCTTGACTCCCGCTCAGTTCCTCGACCGTATCGCCGCTAATTTCGACGTCGAGGATATGGGCTCTGAGATCTACCATCCCAAGGCTCTCCATAATTTCGCCCTATACCTCGATGGTCGCTGGTATTCGCTCACCGCTAAACCCGGTACTTACAACGATGCTGACCCCATCGGTGTCCTCGACGTTACCGTGTCTTCCGACCTTATCCTCCGCGATATCCTCGGTATCACCGACCTCCGATCTGACAAGCGTATCGACTTTGTCGGCGGTATCCGTGGCCTCGGTGAACTCAAACGTCGCGTAGATAGCGGCGAAATGGCTATGGCTCTCGCTCTCTATCCCGTCACTATGCAGCAACTTATCGACATAGCTGACACCGGAAATATTATGCCCCCCAAGACCACCTGGTTCGAGCCTAAACTCCGCTCAGGCCTCGTGATCCACAAACTCGACTAATTGAGCTCAATCATTACCCCATCTCCCCGGGGAGATGGGGTTATCCTCAATCTTTTTGTGTATGAGAAAATCTTTTTTATTATCCATCATTCTGACCGCGGCGACTCTTTTCCCTGCCGCGGTCTTTGCTTGCACTTCTGCCATCATCGCAGCTGATGCCAACCCTTATGGTCGCCCTATCCTCTGGAAGCACCGCGACACTTCTACCATCGACAATAAAGTCGAGTATATCCCCGCCAATCAAGAGGGATTCGGATATGTCGCCCTTTTCAATGCCGCCGATGCCCTCCTCCGTGAAGCCTGGATGGGTATGAACGATGCCGGGTTCGCCGTCATGAATACTGCATCTTACAACATCAAAGATGACCGCGTTCCAGCCAAAGATATGGATAAGGAGGGAATTCTCATGACCCGTGCACTTCGCACTTGCCGCACGGTCGACGATTTCCGCCGGCTTCTCGACTCTTATCCTCGACCCATGGGTGTCGAAGCTAATTTCGGCGTTATCGATGCCCTCGGTAATGGCGCTTATTTCGAAACCAACAACCATTCTTACGTCGTTTACGACCTCGCCGATGCTCCCAACGGCGTCCTGATCCGCACAAACTATAGCCATAGCGGACGTCCCAACGAGGGTTATGGCCATGTCCGTGAGGCTAACGCAAACTGCCTGATCTGCGATTATGCCCGGAAATGCCAAGTAACTCCCGAAGTACTCACCGAAGTCCTAAGCCGAACTTTCTACAACGACCAACTAAACAAAGATTATACCCTCTCCGAAAATAAGCATCTCCTCGATCAGGACTACATCCCTCGTTTCAAATCTACTGCCACCATCGCCATCGAAGGCTGCCATCCGGTAAGTTCTTTAGAAGATATTACTCCGGCTTTCGTAGCCGATCAATACATCATGTGGACCGGCATCGGATATCCCCCCGTCTCCGAAATTCGTGCCGTCCGTTGCAAAGCAGATGGAGTCCCACTCGAACTACGTGGCATCCTCCCTAATGGTCATTCTCCCCTCTGCGACGAAGCCAAACAAAAACGCAACGATGTCTTCGCCCCAATCAAATCTAAGCGCAACAAATATATCGACCTCTCAAAGCTATATAATGCACAAGGCACAGGCTACGCCCAAGAAGCCATCAAACTAAACAGCGAAACATATCGCATCGAACGTCTATATCGTGACATCATCAGCCAATAGGGTAGTACCCCCCACCAAGCCAACCCCGGATCCCGACCCCCACCAAGTCGCGACAGCTACAGGCTCCGCTGATTCCATCGACGGAGTCCCCTCGGCTCAGAGAGAAATCGAGACCCCGCTCTTCCGAATGGGTGGCTTCGCTTTCATCAGATGCCTGATGAAATGCTTCGCCATGCCCTGGCTCTTATCCCTGTCACTTATCTCTGCCATCGGCATTATATTAGGAATCCTCCTCGACATCCGTATCCTTATAGTAGCCCTGATGATCATCACCATCATCATCCCCATGCTCATGGCTTTCATGTACTACTATCATGGCCTCCGCCAAGAGTGCTTCTTCAACGTCCTCCCTCACACCCTCCTAATCTCCCCCCAAGCCCTAACTATCCGCCTACACATAAAAGAACCGGCCCCCGACCCCGATTCCCCCTCCGACTTCCGCATCTCTGAGATCTCTTTCCCTCGCCGTCATCTCGCCCCCGCCCGACTCAAAGCTAACGCCCTCATTATCCCCATAATCTCCCCGGCCCAAGGCTTCATCTGGATCCCTCATGAGGCTTTATCACCCACTATCTTCGACGCAATCCAAGACAATAATATAACCGATGCTTCCCAAACATCAAATTAAGTCCCTACCATCATGAGAATCCTTAAAGACTCTGACAAAAAATACTGCTTCATTATGGACATGGAAGTTCGCGACTACGAACTCGACTGCGAGCAAATTGTCAACAATGCCAACTACCTCCACTATATGGAGCACACCCGACATAAGTTCTGCAAAGACGCAGGTCTCCCATTCATCGAAATGCACAACCGAGGCATCGACGCCGTGGTCCGTAAAATTGAGATCGAATACAAATCCTCACTACGTGGAGGTGACTCTTTCCTCAGTTGCCTCAGACTCGAACGTAAGGGACCCAGATTCATCTTCCACCAAGACATCATCAAAAACAACGGCGAGGTCTGCGCCGAAGCCGTCGTCACAGTTGTTGTGCTCCAAAATGGCAAACTCTCCCGAGGTGACGAATTAGCAGCCCTCTTCGCCAAGTACATATAATAACCCTCTCCGCCCCGCCCCTCTCCGCCCCGCTTCCCGCCACAAGTTAATACCACTCCCCATGGACTCTGAATTAGTCTACAAAATAGCTCTATCGCTCACACCGGGCATCTCAGCCGAAGTCGTCAGAAATCTCGCCGACCTCGGCATCTCTACCCACGAGTTCTTTACCCTGAACATGCCGGAACTAAACCAAAAGCTCCGGTCCATGGCTTGTAGATTATTCCAAAACATAGCCCGCGAAGAGGCTCTTTTTAGAGCTCGTCAAGAGTTCGAATTCGTTCAGCGTCACAAGATAAAAGTCCTTTTCATCCTCGACGATGACTTCCCAATGCTCCTCCGTGACCTACCCGACGCACCCATCGTGCTATACCAACTCGGCAACACCAACCTCGACACACACCCCTCTCTCAGCATCGTCGGTACTCGTCGTTCCACATCCTACGGTCTCTCCTTCACCGACCGTTTCGTCGAATCTGTCGCCCCTTACTATCCCGACGCCATGATCGTCAGCGGCCTCGCTTACGGCATCGACACCGCTGCCCATGTCGCCGCCCTCAAACATGGACTCCCCACCGTCGCCGTGATGGCGCACGGCCTCGACACTATCTACCCGGCGCAAAACCGCGACCTCGCCAAGCAGATACTCGCCCACGGCGGTTCGATCCTCTCCGAATACCCCACAAAAACGCGCCCCTACCGCCAAAATTTCCTCCAACGAAACCGCATCGTCGCCGGTCTCTCCGAGCTCACCTTCGTCGTCGAATCCGAAATCAAAGGGGGAGCCATGAGTACTGCCTCCATCGCTTTCTCATACGGTAGAGATGTGATGGCACTGCCCGGAAGATTCAACGACCCTATCAGCGCCGGGTGCAACCACCTCATCGCCAAAGAAAAAGCCCGAATATACACATCCCTCCCCGACCTGATGAACCTCATGCGATGGAAGATCCCCGCCCTCGACGCCCTGCCCCCACAGAAAGTCCTATTCCCCGAACTTGAAGGTGACCTCGCCACAGTCTACCAAACCCTCCGACAGACGGCACAGCCCATGTCCATCGACAGCATACACCTCAACACCGGCCTATCCATGCCCCTACTCATGGCTGCCCTAACCGAACTCGAATTCGAAGGAATAATCAACAAACTCCCCGGAGCCCGTTACGAACTATCCTAAGAGCGCGTTCCCTCCCTCCAAGTCCCACCTCCTCTCGCCATCAGGCAGTTTGTCTTTGGGTGATACCGTCCCCTTCCCGCGCGGATCTCTTTTCTATTCGGCTGGCGAGCGAAGCAACTCTTCCCCATCCCGTTTTATAGTCTTTTCAAAAACTATCTGCAAAAAAATAACAAAAAAATTGGCAATTTCCCAATTTAATGCTAACTTTGCACTCGCTATCAAAAACGACCGGGAAAGATGCCGGAGTGGTCGATCGGGGCGGTCTCGAAAACCGTTGTGCCTTTTGGTACCCAGGGTTCGAATCCCTGTCTTTCCGCCAGTGATAAAAATCAGTTTACCCTGTACCCCGGAGTAAACTGTTTTTTTTGTATGATAAAGCTTCCTTGTTTGAGGAGGCAGATACTGAAGAGAAGACAATAGCCGATGCTATAAAGATAGCATTTGGCATAGATATAGCATTTGGCAAGATTATAAACCTGTAAAAGCAAAAGAAGATGGCAATGGATCGAATGGAGTTGGCGCTGTGGGCGTCAACAATAATGGAGGCCCGTCAGGGGAACGAGGCAGCGGCAACGATGCTAAGGGAGGAGAACTCCTTCCGGAAGGAGATGGGAAAGCCGACGGTGGAAGAGGAGATCAAGGCGATAGTGGCGAAGGCAAAGGGCCAGATGTAGGAATCAGCCAAGCCGAGCGCGGGAACGGAGGCGCATTGGAGGATGGAGTTTCCGAGGATGGTGATGGCAAGACTGACAATCAGGGGAATCCGTTGAATGCTGACGGCACATTGAAGTTGGAGAAGATTACATCTATTGACGAGTTGAGGGATGAGGACTTTAGTGCACCTACAAGAAACATTGAGTTGCCAGCATTGCCCCGAAATGTGGATGAGGCTATTGGTGCTAATGGCAAGCCTATTATCATCAAGAAGAATATCTTTGAGCGCAATGCAAAACATCATGCAGAGTTGACTGCTGAGGATAGCAGAAACATTCTCCAATCAGCGTTATACAATGCGAACCTGTACGGACAGAACCAAAAGGCGAAGCGTCCTTACAACTGGGTTGTCATAAACACGAAGGATAAGGAAGGCAATAATCGTCTTGTTCTTATTGAATTAAGTTCAGAAAAAGAAAATGCCGAGATAGTGCATTGGTATTATCTACGCGACGAGTCGCTTGAAACAATAAAAAGACAAGCTGAGCGTGAGGGCGGCCATATCCTCATACTGCCTTCCGAAGCCTCGGAAGAGGCTGGTGGCCTTTCCAGCCGTACGCCCGACTTGTCTTCCGGAGGCAAAGGTAATGCTTTGTCATCAGAAAAGCAAGATGCCGATGCAAAAAATGGTGATGGCGATGTCAATGTTGCGTCGAAACAATCCACAGAGACACGACCATCTAACCGGCAATCACTTGGCTCTGTGGACGAGTTGGCAGATGCATACGTCAATGCGAAGCGTGAGTATAATCGCTCATTCAGTGACTATCTAAAAGGGGAAATAGATGAAAATGAGTGGAGAAGGAAGGACGATGAGCTGACAAAGAAGATCATATCTGCAAGACGGTAACAGTAATGCGCGATGGCAAGGTGCACAAGGTGGTGATGCGACAGGGTAATGAGAATAATGCCGGTGCAAAACATAGTTTGTTCCGTCACTATGGCACGAATGTAGGGGTAATTACCAAGGATGATTTATTGTTGATTCCGGAGGTGATTAAGAAAGGAGAAATGCAAAATAAAGGTTCGCGTCGCGCCTACAAGTTATCGGTAAATGGTGTGAATTACACTATCATCACAGAGAAAAAACACAATAGAGAGGAGTTCTTCGATTTTTATAGTAATAGAAAAGGTGACCAAACTCGCACGTTAAACACGCAATTAAGCGCACGTGACATACAGATCGGTCACCAAGATGCTACAAAGTTAGCGAAAGAATTTGATAATTCAAAATTCGGCGAGAAGAAGGCGGAGAAATCAGAGTATGATATAGAGCAAGAGCGTGCCGGGATGACTGAGGTTAAGGACTCTTTTGAGCGTTATCGTGGGCGGAATCCTCGGGCTCGGCAATACACTCTTATGAGGTACAAACAATCGAAGTGCTCGACGAAAAAACGCCAAGCACTTCGAATGGTGTGGACACGCCTAATAGCGAGCTTGAGGCCTATCCGGTTGCAAAGTTAATAAAAGATGTTGTAAATCCAAAACCTACTGTCGTTTCAAGTGCTGATGGTGCAAAATTAGCAAAAGAATCTGAGGAATCCGATATCGGAGGCGAGATTTATCTTGCTTCCGGTCGGTTTACTCGATGTAGCGTACGTAATCAGGCTTCCGGGGCTTGGCTTGCGGCGTCTCTTGCGCGCTATAGCCTATGATGCAATTGCCAATGCCTTCGTAGTCGCCTTCTATTCCCCATTCTTTCAAAAGAGCTTTCCCTTCCGGCGTCTCAAACACTTCCTTTGCCCTGTGTATCCAGCAACTCCCTAACCCTACGGCTTGTGCCGCATTCATCAGGTTGCCCATCACCAAGGACCCATCATAGAGATAGGTCGGATATTGCTTATCTGCAAGCACCACCAACACTACCGGTGCCCCGTAGAAGGGATCCGTGTCGACTCCCATTATCTTGGCATTCATCTCTGCCAACTGATCTCGTGTATCTCGGTTGGTCACCGCCACTATGATGGGTGATTGTTTCCCCATCCCGGTAGGTGCATACGTCCCGGCTTCCACGATCTGTGCTATCAACTCTTTTTCCGGCATTTTGTCTTGATAAGATCTTATCGACCGGCGGCTTTTCAAAACTTCCAATGCATTGTTTTCTGCCATACTATTTTCAGCTTTAGTGTTTGAGCAAGATGCCAATCCCATTATTAAAATAATTGTAATTAAAGAGTTTAGTTTCATATTTTTTGCTGTTTTGCTACAAATTTACAATTTTATTTTCATCCAAACAAACCGCCTCATCACTCTTAGAGTGCGTTCTTTGAAGTTTTTTGCGCTATGCTGTCACATCCCTTCCTAGTCTTCTACGACCCCAACAATTTAAGGAACGCGCTCTAAATAGATCTTCTATCTCTCTTAGTGAAGCGAATGCGCTCAAAATTTTTCGGCGGTTTTATTTTTAAATGTAAATTGTTTTTTGTAACTTTGGTGATGGGTCGGATTGTTGCCTGATTGGTTATTGTTTGCAACCTTATCCGCCTACTTAATTTTTTGTCAAACCTTACGTATCGTCTACGCCTCATAGCCCCTCACCTCAGCTATCTTTCTGCTGATACCGGCCTATATTCGCGTCGACTTTACATTATACCAAAACTCTCTTTTATCTATGGAAGATAGAATTATACCGGCATCCGAACTCATCATCAATGATGACGGCTCTGCTTTTCATATCCATGTGCGCCCCGACCAACTTCGCGATAATATCATCTTCGTCGGCGATCCCGGTCGCGTAGATCTCGTCGCTTCGATGTTCGATTCGATCGATTTTGAAGTTAGTTCTCGCGAGTTTCATACCATCGGAGGCTCTTATAAGGGCAAGCCTGTCATGGCGATATCTCATGGCATCGGTCCCGACAATATCGAGATCGTAGTAACCGAACTCGATGCCCTCGCCAATATCGATTTCGCCACTCGCCGCGTGCGTCCCGAACATCGCACCCTCAATATCGTGCGTATCGGTACTTCAGGCGCCCTCCAGGAGGATCTCAACCTCGGTGATTATGTCATCGCCGAGAAGGGTATTGGCATAGAGGGTATTCTCAATTTCTATGCCGATCGTGATCGGGTCTGTGACCTTGAGTTCGAAAAGGCTTTCTGCCATCATGTAGGCTGGCGCAATTCCCTCGCCACCCCTTACATAGTCGATGCCGACCCCGAACTCGTGGAGCGTATCGGCCGCGACGATATGGTGAGAGGTTTCACCATCGCCGCTGTAGGCTTCTACGCCCCTCAGGGCCGTCAACTTCGCCTCCCACTCGCCGATCCCGACCTCAACGCCAAAATCGAAAGTTTCGAGTTTAATGGCCGTCATATCACCAACTTCGAGATGGAATCCGCTTGCCTCCAAGGCATGGCACGTCTCTTGGACCACAAGGCCATGACCGTATGCTGCATCATAGCCCAGCGTCGATCCAACAAAGCCAACACCGACTATAAACCCCGCATCAAAGAACTCATCAAAACAGTTCTCGATCGCCTATAACAGCACATTTGAACTCATATATAAGGGCGTGACCATCTCCGCAGATGGTCACGCTCTTTCTACATCTAATTGTCAATTTCTTATCACTTTAGTAGATTTTTTAATTGTTTTATATTATCTTTGCATCATATTTGCATTAGATTTTATTTCATAGTTAACCTAATAAACACCTTTTCTCATGAAATTTTTACAAAAGTGCATCGTGCTCTTGACGATCTTTCTCGGTTGTCAGGCTGCCAATTCTTTTGCTCAGAATGTTACCATCTATTATGACAATTCCGTAACAGGTTGGGCTAACGTTAACATCCACTATTGGAGCGACCCAAGCACCAATTGGCCCGGTGTCGCTCTGACCAAAATCACCGACACCGTGTGGGAGTATACTTTCCCTTCCGATGTCTCCGGTTTGGATGGTTTCCTATTCTGTGACGGCTCCGGCTCCGGTGACGAAAACCAAACTGCCGACTGTAAGGAAGTTCCTCTGGATGGCCATATATATTTGGGTCATGGTGGTGCTAAAGGTAAAGTCTCCGACGAAGGTCTTTACGAGCCGGGTGGAGATAATCCTCAAAAACCTGTTGTCGTAGCTGATCCCGTTTCAGGTACTCGCTTCGATGATAGCATTACTGTAACTCTTACTGTTTCGCCCGATGCTACTATTTACTACACCCTGTCCGGCGATGAGCCTTCTGAGGCTTCTTCTGTTTACTCCGCTCCTCTCACCTTCACCGAGTCTACTACTCTTAAGACTTATGCCGTTACTCCGGAAGGTGGTTCCAGATCTCAAACCTTTACTTACAAAAAGCGTGTGCCTCTACCTCCTTCCGGCAGCAATGTCATTACAGATTATTATAAGGTAAATCCCGATGGCAAGTCCGGTAGCAACCGCACTATCGATATGAATTTCCAACGCACCGGCGACAATCGTATGTGCGAAGCCGTTGGTGCTCTCTCTCATTGGACTGATGATGACCTTATCGCACAGGGCGTGGCTCGCGACATCGCTTCCGCTATCAAGGGCAAACATGAATACCCCTGCAATGACTCTTATGCCATTTATGCTGCTTACGACTCGGAAAACCTCTACCTCGGCGTGCAATACGTTTACTCCGTTTGGGATATATATGGCGATGGTATCCTCTGGAATGGCGCTGCCAAACCTTATAACATGGATGGCCGTCTTATGATCGCATTCGACCTCGATCCCGAAAAGAACTTCGCCGGTGTTCTCGCCAATGGCAACACCATCTGGGATGCCGATGGTCAGTACAATAAGTTCGATAATGGCACCGACTGCATCTGGCTCGGTTCGTCGAAGTCTACTGTCGGTACTCCCGGACTCTTCTTCCCCGACGCCAATGGCAACGCTTCTTACGATTCTCCATACTGTGTGAGCATCACCGCACCCTTCTATGGCTGCGCTGATGGCCTCCTCTCATGCATCGAAAATATCTGGGGCCAAGAAAAATTCGAATATGACCCCGAAGACCTCCTCGGCAATGAGGGCTTCGTAGACATCCGCGGCCTCGCCAACGACGATCAGCATACATTCTATGAGTGGAAATTCCCCCTCGACAAGCTGGGTATCACCGAAGATTATATCAAGAATGAAGGTATCGGAGTGATGGTGATCGACACCTACGGACAGGGTGCTATCGGTTCGACTCCTTACGATCCTACCGTGCTCGATAATGCTGATGTCTCTTACAGCAAGGATCCCTCTACCAGCAATGAGAAGGAAGACCTCGATATCTTCACTTACGCTCATGCTCGTATTGGCAAAATGGGCACCACGGCTGTACGTGATATTATCTCAGTAGAGGATGCCGAGCCCGCCGCTCCCGTATATTACAACCTCCAGGGTGTCAAAGTTGCCAACCCTCAATCCGGTATTTTCATTGAAGTGCGCGGCAATAAGATCACCAAGAAGGTCGTTAAATAATATAGGAAGTATTTCCTGAAATATACAATCTTATCCCTCTCCTCGGATAGGATTGTCAAGAACACTGAGATGGGCTTTCGAGCCCTATAACCCTTAAACCTATCTATATGACAAAGTTAGAAGAAACAATACTTGCCCTTCGCGAGAAAGGCTACGGTTGCTCACAAGCCACCGCTGTGGCCCTGAACAGAGAGTTTCACACCATCGAGGTGCCTGAGTTCGTGCTCAAGGCTGCCACCTCCGGTTTCCGTGGTGGCATCGGCCGCACTTTCGATGAGGGTACTTGCGGTGCTCTTACCGGTGCGGTACTCGCTCTTGGCCTGATGATCGATAATGAATCCCTCTCCGCCGATCTCTCTCGCCAACTGTTCAACGAGTTCAAACAAAAATTCGGCACCGTGTGTTGCGGTCGTATCACCGACGAGCATGGCCATAAACGATGCAATGAGTGCTGCCTCTTCGCCGGCACCAAAGCTGCCGATCTCTACCAGACTGCTAAAGATGCGCACGATCTGTAGCGTTATCTGACCAAAATCTCCCTTACAAAACGTTTTTTCTTTGTAACTTCATCATTTTTTTATAACTTTGAAAGCGAATCGACATTACCCGTCGGTTCGCTTATTTTGTATATGTCGAACTATGCGTATTTTGCTTATTTCAAACACTAAATAAAACCATGAACACAAAGATCGAACTCGGCGCCATTTGGCCCGATATGCCCCGCTTTCAAGAGGGCATCCGTCGCGCTCCCGACCGCGGCTATACTCTCGACAATGAGAAGACTGTAACTGCTCTTAAGAATGCTCTTCGTTATCTCCCGGCTGAACTCCATGAGAAGGCCGCCCCGGAGTTCCTCGAGGAGTTGCGCACTCGCGGCCGTATTTATGCCTATCGTTGGCGCCCCGAGGGCGATCTGAAAGCTAAGCCCATCGATGAGTATAAAGGTAAGTGTCTCGCCGGAAAGGCTTTCCAGGTGATGATCGATAATAACCTCTCGTTCGATGTCGCCCTTTATCCCTACGAACTCGTAACTTACGGCGAAACCGGTCAGGTGGCTCAAAATTGGCTCCAATATCGCCTCATTAAGAAATATCTCGAGGAGCTCACCGAGGAGCAAACTCTTGTCGTTGAATCAGGCCATCCTCTCGGCCTTTTCCCCTCTCGTCCCGATGCTCCTCGTGTCATCATCACAAACGCCATGATGGTCGGAATGTTCGACAATCTCCACGATTGGCATGAGGCTATGCAACTCGGAGTCGCCAATTATGGCCAGATGACTGCCGGAGGATGGATGTATATCGGTCCCCAAGGCATCGTGCATGGAACTTTCAATACCATCCTCAATGCCGGGCGTATGAAACTCGGTGTCCCCGAAGATGGCGACCTCCGTGGTCATATTTTCGTCTCCTCAGGCCTTGGCGGCATGAGTGGCGCTCAGCCCAAGGCTGCCGAGATCGCCGGCGCTGCCGCCATCATCGCCGAAGTCGACGAGTCGCGTATCAAGACTCGTATGGATCAAGGTTGGGTCAGCGCTCGCACTGAAAATATCGAAGAGGCTTTCTCCCTCGCCCAAAAGGCTATGGACGAGCGAAAACCCCTCTCTATCGCTTATCATGGAAATGTCGTCGACCTCCTCGAGTATGCCGTCGCACATAATAAGAAGATCGAACTCCTCAGCGATCAAACTTCATGTCACGCTGTCTACGAGGGTGGGTATTGCCCCGTCGGATTGACTTTCGAACAGCGCACCGAATTGCTCCATAACGATCCCGCTCGCTTCCATCAACTCGTCGACGAGTCTCTGCGTCGCCATTTCGAGGCAATCAAGGCTCTTGTGGCTCGTGGCACTTATTTCTTCGACTATGGAAATTCTTTCATGAAAGCCATATACGACGCCGGAGTCAAGGAGATCTCTCGAAATGGTGTGGATGAGAAAGATGGCTTCATTTGGCCTTCTTATGTAGAAGATATTATGGGCCCTATGCTCTTCGATTATGGATATGGCCCATTCCGTTGGGTGTGTCTCAGCGGCAAGCATGAGGATTTGATCAAGACCGATAAGGCTGCTATGGAGTGTATCGATCCCAATCGCCGTGGTCAAGACCGTGACAACTACAATTGGATTCGCGACGCCGAGAAAAATGCTCTCGTGGTCGGCACTCAGGCCCGTATCCTCTATCAGGATGCCATGGGTCGCCTTAAGATCGCTCTCCGTTTCAACGAGATGGTAAGAAATGGAGAGGTGGGTCCCATTATGCTCGGTCGTGACCATCACGACGTGAGCGGAACTGACTCCCCATTCCGTGAGACTTCCAACATCAAAGATGGATCTAACGTTATGGCAGATATGGCTGTGCAATGCTTCGCCGGCAACTGCGCGCGTGGCATGAGTCTTGTTGCTCTCCATAATGGTGGAGGCGTCGGCATCGGTAAGGCCATCAATGGCGGTTTCGGTATGGTGTGCGATGGCTCCCAACGTGTCGATGAGATCCTTAAGAAGGCTATGCTATGGGACGTGATGGGTGGCGTGGCTCGTCGTAGCTGGGCGCGTAACGAAAATGCAATGTCAACCGTGCGCGAGTGGAATGAAACGCAGGGTGTCAACGGATTCGTTATCACCGAACCTAATATTGCCGATGAAGATCTGATCAGAGGCTTGCTCTAATTTTGCACCTTTTCTAATACTAAATAATCATCTTTCTTTACAGAAATGAAACAAATCATTGAATGTGTCCCCAATTTCAGCGAGGGACGTGATCGTGCCATTATAGATGCCATTACTTCCGAGATCGTGAAGAGTGGCGGTGTAAGCCTTCTGGATGTCGATCCGGGTGAGGCTACCAATCGTACTGTTGTTACATTTGTCGGCGAGCCCAAAGATGTGATCGAGGCTGCTGTCTGCGGCGTCAAAAAGGCTGCCGAACTTATTGATATGCGTCAGCATCATGGTGCTCACCCTCGTATGGGAGCCACTGATGTCCTCCCTCTTATACCCGTGAGCGGCATCACTCTCGAGGAGTGTGCCCAATTGGCCCGAGACCTTGCCAAGCGCATTGCCGATGAGCTCAACATCCCCACCTATTGCTATGAAGCTGCCGCTTTCACTCCCCAACGTCGAAACCTCGCCGTGTGCCGCGAAGGTGAGTATGAAGCCCTCCCCGAAAAGCTATATCACGAAGGCAAGGCTCCCGACTTCGGCGACCGCCCTTACGATGAGGGTGTGGCTCGAACCGGTGCTACTGCTGTCGGTGCTCGCGATTTCCTTATCGCTGTCAATTTCAACCTTAACACCACATCAACTCGACGTGCCAACGCCATCGCTTTCGATGTCCGTGAGAAGGGACGCCCTATGCGTGAAGGTGGTAAGGTCAATGGCAAGCCTATCAAAGATGAGCAGGGAAACACCATCATGATCCCCGGCACTCTGAAAGGCACTAAAGCCATCGGATGGTTCATCGATGAATATGGCATCGCACAAGTGTCGATGAATATCACTAACATGAATGTGACTCCTCTTCATAAAGCTTTCGATGAGGTGAGTCGTGCTGCAGCAGCTCGTGGACTACGTGTCACTGGCACTGAGATCGTCGGACTCGTGCCAAAGCGTGCCATCATCGATGCCGGCAAGCATTATCTTGCCATGCAGCAACGTTCTCTCGGTATTCCCGACAGTGAAATCATCAAGATCGCTGTCAAGTCGATGGGACTCGATGAACTCAAACCCTTCCGCCCCGAAGAGAAAATAATCGAGTATATGCTCGATGCCGACAATAAGGCAAAGCGTCTTGTCGATATGACTTGTGTCGATTTTGCCGATGAGACCGCTTCGGAATCTCCCGCCCCCGGTGGAGGATCGATCGCTGCCTATATGGGCGCACTGGGTGCAGCCCTCGGCACTATGGTGGCAAACCTCTCAGCTCACAAGCCCGGTTGGGACGACCGCTGGGAAGAATTCTCCGATCGAGCCGTGATCGGTCGTGACATCCTCGATCGTCTTATCGCCCTGGTCGATGAGGATACTGCCGCTTTCAATCGTATTATGGCTGTTTTCGCTATGCCCAAGAAGAGCGATGAGGAGAAAAAGGCCCGCGCCCAAGCCCTCGAGGAGGCGACACTCTATGCAACTCAAGTGCCTCTCCGCACGATGAAGACCGCTTTCGACGCCTTTGACATCCTCGCATATATGGCGGCTAACGGCAATCCCGCTTCTGTTTCCGACGCCGGTGTCGGCGCTCTCGCCGCTCGCTCCGCAGTGCTCGGTGCATACCTCAACGTTAAAATCAACGCTGCCGGTCTCAAAGACCGCTCCATCGCCGAAAATATCCTCGCCGAGGCTAAGTCCATCGCTGATGAGGCTCAAAAACGTGAGGCTGAGATACTTGTCGTTGTCAATAATATTATTGATAAGTAAGTTATGGCTCGTAGCTGTATTATCAACGCAAATATCTTCACCCCCCAGGGCTCTTCCGCTCGTCGGGGTGAAGAGATGTCTGTTCTGAAACATTTCGAAAATTATGCTATCCTCATCGAGGATGGCATAATCTCCGATCTCGTGCCGATGGCTGATCTTCCCAAGCTCGACTCGGATGTTGAGGTGATAGATGCTGCCGGCAATGCTGTTATCCCCGGATTCGTCGATTCTCACACTCATCTCGTCTTTGGCGGTTATCGCCCCGACGAGTTCGAGTGGCGTCTCAAGGGAGACACTTATATGAGCATCATGGAGCGTGGCGGTGGAATTCAATCCACAGTCAATGCAACCCGTGCAGCCTCTGCCGACGACCTCGAACACAAGGCGTTATGGTTCATCGATCGTATGGCTGAAATGGGTGTCACCACAGTCGAAGCCAAAAGCGGTTATGGACTCAACACTGAGTCGGAGATGAAGATGCTCGATGTCATCGATCGTCTCGCCAATCGCAGTGACGTCCCCGTAAGAGTGGTTTCGACTTTCCTCGGCGCTCACGCCGTGCCCGCTGAGTATAAGGGCCGCACCGATGAGTATGTCGACCTGATGATCCGCGAGATGATTCCCGCCGCTAAGGGCAAAGCCAAGTTCTTCGATATCTTTACCGAAAAAAATGTCTTCGAGATCGAAGAGTCGCGCAGACTCCTTGCCGCAGCTCGTGATGCCGGATTCAAACTCAAACTTCACGCTGATGAGATCGTTCAACTCGGTGGCGCCGAATTGGCTGCCGAGATGGGAGCCGTCTCTGCCGACCATCTCCTTCATGTCTCCGACCAGGGTGTCAAGATGATGGCGGAGAGGGGAGTGGTCGCTACTTTGCTCCCTCTCACGGCTTTCGCTCTCCGAGAACCTTTTGCCCCGGCTCGCAAATTTATCGATGCCGGTGCTGCTGTCGCTCTCGCCACTGACCTTAACCCCGGATCTTGCTTCTCAGGCTCGATACCTCTCACCATCGCCCTGGCTTGTATCTATATGAAGATGTCGATCGAGGAAACAATCTCCGCCCTTACAATCAATGGCGCTGCGGCGCTCGATCTCGCCGATGTCACCGGATCTCTCGAGAAAGGTAAATCCGCCGATATCGTTATCTTGAATTTTGATACTTACAAGGCGTTGCCTTATTACGTCGGTATGAATTGTGTTAAGACCGCGATAAGTCGTGGAATTGTAGTTAAAAATAATAATTAATCTAATATCATAAATTTTATGAACAAGATGGAAACTTATGCCATTGGCTCAGGCCTCCTAACCTACGATCTTATCGAGCATATCCTTAAGAGTGGCGCCAAACTCACCCTCTCTGACGATGCTCGCCAAAAGATCCAACATTGTCGCGATTTCCTCGATCGCAAAACCGACGAGTCTTCCGAGCCTATCTATGGCGTCACCACCGGTTTCGGATCGCTTTGCAGCAAACATATTTCTCATGATGAGCTTTCCACACTCCAGGAAAATCTGGTAAAAAGCCATTCTTGCAGTGTCGGCACTCCAATCGACCATGACATCGTCAAGCTGATGCTTCTGCTCAAGGCACACGCCCTCTCTATGGGTTTCAGCGGCGTGCAAGTTGCCACTGTTGAGCGCATCCTCGATTTCTACAATAATGATGTTATCCCCGTCGTATACGATCGCGGCTCGCTCGGAGCTTCCGGCGACTTGGCACCATTAGCCAACCTATTCCTCCCCCTCATCGGAGAGGGTGAAGTCTTCTTCCAGGGCCGTCGTATCAAGAGTGAAGATATGCTCGCTCAACTCGGTTGGCGTCCCATTAAACTCAAATCTAAAGAAGGGCTGGCTCTCCTCAATGGCACACAGTTCATGAGCGCCAACGGTATCAAGGCCTTGATCGATGGCTGGCATATCGTCCACTGCTTCGACCTCTTCGGAGCAATGTCGCTCGAAGCTTTCGACGGCAGAATCGAACCATTCTTGGAGTGCATCCATCGAGTACGCCCGCATGCCGGTCAGTTATCCACCGCCAAAATCTTCCGCAATCTCCTCCAAGGCAGCGAGATCATCACTCGTCATAAAGAACATGTGCAGGATCCATATTCTTTCCGCTGCATCCCTCAGGTGCATGGCGCTGTCAAAGATGCTATGATCCATGTCACTAACGTCCTCCACACAGAGATCAATTCCGTCACCGACAATCCCACCGTATTCCCCGACGAAGACCTTGTCGTATCCGGCGGTAATTTCCATGGCGAGCCCCTCGCTCTCGCTTTCGACTATATGGGCGTGGCTCTTTGTGAACTCGGTAATATCTCCGAACGTCGCACCGCCCAACTTATCCTCGGACTTCGAGGGCTCCCCGAGTTCCTCGTGGCACATCCCGGCCTTAACTCCGGCTTCATGATCCCGCAATATGCCGCCGCTTCGATGGTGAGCCAGAACAAGATGTATGCTTGGCCCGCTTCTTGCGATTCGATCGTTAGCTCTAACGGCCAAGAAGACCTCGTGTCGATGGGCGCTAATGCCGCTACCAAGCTCCATAAGATCATCGACAACCTCCACCATATCGCCGCTATCGAGCTCATCAATGCAGCCCAAGGTCTCGAATTCCGTCGCCCTCTCAAGTCTTCTCCCTATATCGAGAAGGTGCTTGCTGAGCTTCGCAAGGTCGTGCCTTTCGTCGAAGAGGATGTTGTCATGGAAGATTATCTCGCCAAGACTATGGAGTTCCTCAATAATTTCGATATCGATATTCAAAACTTTGAGTAAATGGATTTCTCTTTGGCCCTTCTGGAGTCGCGCCATTCGGTGAGAAGTTTCGCTCCTACGCCTCTCGATCGTAGCATCATCAATATGCTTAATAGCGAGGCTACATACACCAATTCCCACGAAGCCGGACTCAATTTCCGATTCTGTCCCGACGACAATGCCCCCTTCCGGGGATTCGCTCGCAGTTATGGAATGTTCCGTAATGTCAACAATTATCTGGCTTGCATCATCGATCCAACCTTCGATCATGCCTTGGAACGAGCCGGATTTTGTGCTCAGCGCTTCGTGATTAGAGCGCATGCTGCCGGTCTTGGCACTTGCTTCGTCGGTGGCACTTTCTCCCGTGCTCATGTCAACACTCCCGTCGAGGTCTATGAGAAAATACCCTTTGTCGTGGCTTGTGGCATCTCCGATGTCGAGCATACAACTCTTATGGCACGCCTTTCTTCCCGTATGGCTCATCGTAAAGTCCGTGCCCCAAGAGATTTTTTCGATGGCAACGACGCCGAATATCAAGCTGCTTTATCTCGATTCCCTTGGCTCGACTCTGCCCTCCGGGCTGTCGCTTCAGCCCCTTCTGCACTCAATGCTATGCCTGTCTCTTTAAAAGTGACGCAAGTCGATGGTGTAGAGCGTATCGTTGCCTCTACTTCAAATCCTGATAAATATGCTGCTGAACTCGGCATCGCGAAGTTTAATGTCCAAGCTGTCGTACCCGGCTTCTGGAATTGGGGAGAGAATGCCCCTTTTTTCCCCGATTAACACATTTTATCGAACATAATTGACTTTTTTGTAATAATTACTTATTTTTTGACCGCAAAAGTGCACTATTATTTGAAAAATTCTTTGTACTTTTGCGGTCAGATTTTACTTTCTATTTTATTCTTATACTCACAGGTTAAGGTCAATGAAGAATCAAGTTGACAGTTTGCATGATTTGATCGCCGGGATTCCCGAGGATCTGCAGATTCAAACTAAATTGTCGGTAGCTATTGCCGCCAGAATCGAATCTTTGATGCGTCAGGAGGGTTTGTCCAAAAAACAATTCGCTGATGCTTTAGGACGTCGCCCGAGCGAAGTAACCAAGTGGCTCAGCGGTGAGCATAATTTCACCATCGCCACTCTCTCTCGACTTAGCGCTTACTTCGGCAAATCCATCATTGAGGTCCCCGACCTCTGATCCATAACCTCATGTGCAATAGAGTCTGATGTTCTTCGAACGCCGGACTCTATTACTTTTTTGCTACTAATTTTTATAATTCTCTTTTTTTAGTTAATTTTGCATTAATCTTCTCCTTGATTCCTTCACTTCTCCTCTCCCGGTGATGGCATCTTTATCTTATTTCTAAATACCCTTTCTAATGGATACTGTTTCTTTACGAGGATTGGGCGTCGCTCTGATCACTCCTTTTAAGTCTGATAAGTCTATTGATTTCGATGCCCTCAGCCGCATGATCGAACATGTCATCGCCGGCAAAGTCGATTATATTGTCGTGCTCGGCACCACAGGCGAAACCCCTACTCTCGATCCCGATGAAAGGGTAGTGGTGCGCCGTTTCGTCGCCGAGGCTGTCGCCGGGCGTGTCCCTCTCGTCGTCGGCATGGGTGGCAATAACACCAAGAACCTCGTCGAAGATATTAATTCTGCCGACCTCTCCGGCTATTCTGCCATCCTCTCCGTCACTCCTTTCTACAACAAACCGACTCAGGAGGGTATCTTCCGCCATTTCAGTGCCGTCGCCGAGGCTTCGCCACTCCCTGTCGTGCTCTATAACGTGCCGGGTCGTACCGGAGCCAATATCTCCGCCGATACTACCCTCCGCCTCGCCTACGCACATCGCAATATCATTGCCATAAAGGAGGCTTCAGGCAATTTCAAGCAGATCGAACAGATCATCAACCATAAACCCGATTATTTCCAAGTCATCTCGGGCGATGACGCTCTCACCTATCCTTTGGTTACACTCGGCGCTGAGGGTGTCATCTCGGTGGTCGGCAATGCCTTCCCCCGCGAGTATGGACGTATGGTGCGCCTCTGCCTTGAAGGTAAGTATAACGAGGCTCTCCCCATCCACTATAAGTTCTCGCGACTTTACGATGAACTCTTCGTCGATGGTAGTCCCGCCGGTGTCAAGTCGCTCCTCCACGATATGGGACTTATCGAAAATGAATTGCGCCTACCCCTCGTGCCTATCCGAATGGAAACCAGCGAGGAACTCCGCAAGATCCTCAACGATCTAAGATCTTAAAACCCTTAGTTATTATCACGCTCTGAGTCTATACTACGCCCTATGATCGATCATGCTACCGTCGAAAAAATCAAAAATACTGCCGATATCGTCGATGTCGTCAGCGACTATGTGCACCTGATCCGACGGGGCGCCAACTATATGGGGCTCTGCCCTTTCCACAATGAGAGGACTCCCTCTTTCTCTGTCAATCGCCAACGAAATTTCTGCTATTGCTTCTCCTGCAAGAAGGGTGGCTCCCCCGTCAATTTCATCATGGAGAAGGAGGGCCTCAATTATCATGAGGCTCTTCTCCACCTCGCCAAAAAGTATGGCATCGAAGTCGTGGAGCGCGAACTCACCGATGAGGAACGTGAGCGCCAATCGGCTCGCGAGGCTATGTTTGTCGCCAATGAGTGGGCGATGCAGAAGATGCAGAAGGATATGCTCGAGACCGACGAGGGGCGAGATATCGGTCTGCAATATCTCGTGCAGCGTGGCGTCACCGATGAGGCAATCAAGGCGTTCCACCTCGGTTATGCCCTCGACAAAGGCACGGCTCTGACCGATGCCGCTCGCAAGGCCGGTTTCCGCCTCGAGGTCTTCACCAAGTTGGGACTCGTCGGCACATCGAAGGAGGGGAGAAATTACGACCGTTTCCGCGGCCGTGTCATCTTCCCTATCCTCAACAATGCCGGCAAAGTCATCGCTTTCGGAGGTCGTGACCTCAAGGGGGGACTCGCCAAGTATATCAACTCCCCCGAGTCTGACGTATATAAGAAGAGCAACGAACTCTATGGCATCTTCCAGGCGAAGTCGTCGATTGTCAATGAGCATAAGTGCTTCCTCGTCGAGGGGTATATGGATGTAATAGGCATGTGGCAATCGGGCATGAAAAATGTCGTAGCCTCATCCGGAACTGCCCTTACCGACGGCCAGATCGCCATGATTCATCGCTTCACCGATAATATCACCCTAATTTACGATGGCGATGCCGCCGGCATCAAAGCCTCCCTTCGAGGCATCGATATGCTCCTGAATCATCGCCTTAATGTCAAGGTGCTCCTCCTCCCCGACGGCGATGACCCCGATTCTTTCGCCCGTAAACATACGCCCGAAGAGTTCAAGGCTTACGTCGCCGAGCATGAAACAGACATCATCCGCTACAAGGCGCAAGTGATGCTCAATGAAGTCCGCAAAGACCCCCAACGACGCATCTCAGCCATCAATAGCGTAGTCGAGTCGATCGCCCATATCCCCGACCAGGTGGCAAGAGATGTATATGTGCAGGAATGTAGCGAGATCCTCGACATCCCGGAGGCAACGATAGCTAAGTCTGTAGCCAAAGTAAGAGCCGCCTTGGTAGAGCGCTTCAAACAAGAACGCCTGAGAAAAGAATATTCCGGCTCCGCGTCGACTCCCGGCTCCTCGTCGACTCCTGCCGGCTCCTCGTCGACTCCCGGCTCCTCGTCGACTCCCGCCGGCTCCGC
>SAMEA3663025__coassemble_532_pt1 | contig 25976 bp, 19 predicted proteins | sample SAMEA3663025__metabat2_high_PE_004 | metagenome-assembled genome bin SAMEA3663025 (sample SAMEA3663025) | pig gut metagenome | biome: pig gut; feature: pig-associated habitat; material: faeces | place: France | collected 2012
TCGACTCAAGGCTACGACCTCTACGACCCCAAAAATTTAAGGAACGCGCTCTAATTTGCCTTTTTTATCTTTTTTAAATTTTTTCTTAGCATTTAGTCTATAAAACTCGCTTTTTTTCATTAATTTTGCTTTCTAATGTGGAGTAGGCACTTCTTTGTGCCCCTCCGTCTTATCGCTTAACCTTTTTATCATTAGTAGTTTTATGAAAAAACCGGATCGACTTCTCGCTGACAAATTGCTCGAAATCAGTGCCGTAAAATTCCAACCGGAGTTGCCTTTCGTGTGGGGCTCGGGATGGAACTCTCCGATCTATAATGATGATCGCCGCATTTTGTCTTATGTTGACGTGCGTAATTTCTTAAAGGTCGAGATGTCGAGAGTCGTGCTCGAGGCTTTCCCGGATGTTGAGGTGATCGCTGCGGTTTCCACTGCCGCTATCCCTCTCGGTATGCTCGTGGCTGACATCTTGTCGCTCCCCTTCGTTTATGTTCGATCCTCTCCCAAAGATCATGGCCTCGAGAATCTTATCGAGGGCGACCTTCAGATTAATAAGAAGGTGGTAATCGTCGAGGATATTGTTGCCACCGGTGGCGGATCTCTCCGTGCCGCTGAGGTGATACGAGATAGCGCCTGCGAACTGCTCGGCGGCGTATGCCTGCTCGATTATCAGTTCGCCAAAACTGTCAAGCGCCTCGCTGATGCCGACATCAAACTGTTGCCCCTCTGCACTTACGCCACCCTCGTCGAGGCCGCTGTCGACTCCAAGAGCATCGACCCCGCACAAGAGCCTACTCTCCGTGAGTGGCACAATGATCCCGCTAATTGGATCAACGATTAACCTTCCCCTCTTTTTTACTCCGTGGAGGTGCACTTCCTTTTGTATCACTATGGAAGTCCCCTTCACTCTGTTTAACTCTTAATATCATATATGGCTACATATAAAAGTGCTAAAACCGGCATCCCTTATCCTGCGGATGTAGTGTTCAATAAACTCTCCAATCTCGAAGGCCTTGGCGATCTCATCGCTAATGTCCCCGAGGATAAAATCCCTGAGCAGCAACGCGAAATGCTCAAGCAGGTCTCCGTCTCCGCTGATTCGATCTGCTTCCCCGCAGGCCCCGCCGGCACCCTGACTCTCCAACTCGATCAGGTCAAGTCTCCTACTCTCATCTCGCTCAAAGGTGTCGGCGCACCGGTGCCTATGTCTCTCTCTATGAATATCATCCCGGTAAATGATGGCGCTTGCGAGTTCTTCGTCCAAATCGACATCCAGATCCCGATGATGCTCAAACCGATGGTCAATGGCCCTCTCCAGTCGATGGTCGACCAGTTCGCAAACATGATTCGTCAGATTCCTTTCGCTTGATGTCTTGCAAAGCATCCATATTATGCCGTTCGCTCGCGGTGACGATCGTGGCCGGATTGCTCTTCAATAGTTGCAATTCGATCAATGATGATGTGATTCCTTCCATCCCGGTATATCTCAATCTCACCTCCGCAAGCCTCTGGAATACTTATGGCGTCGCCGGTTATGGCGATTATCGCATCTTTGTCAAGGAACTCAGACAACCCTCCAATTTCGCATATACCGAGCAAACCTCCACCGGATTTGGCGGTGTGCTCTTGGTCAATGGCACCAACCCCTTCTCCCTCGAGGCGGGTGTGCCTATGGCCTACGACTTGGCTTGCCCCGTGGAGCGACGTTCTGATGTGCGCGTCAAGATGCAGATCTCGGAGTTGTTCCCTGTGGCTGTTTGCCCTGTATGCGGTTCCCATTTCGATGTCGTCGAACGGGGTGGTAGCCCTTTAGATGGACCCGCTCTCGCCGACAATCTCGGACTCCGTCGTTTCGAGTGCCGCCAAGGTGCTTACGGAGGTTTTCTGATCATTAATTATTGACCATCTCCTCAGTCCTTTTAACATGGGTTTTCTCGAAGGTCTTCTTTATATGTTGTGGCGCGGTTTCGCTATCGGTGTCATTATCTCTGCACCGATGGGCCCCGTAGGCATACTCTGCGTCCAACGCACCCTCGAGAAGGGTCGTTCCACCGGATTCTTTACAGGCGTAGGTGCTGCGATATCCGACCTCTTCTATTGCCTCCTCACCGGTTTCGGCCTCTCTCTAATCGAGGATTTCCTGAAGGAGAACCAAAATGTGATAACCCTGATCGGTAGTATCGTCTTGATTTTCTTCGGTTTATACCTCTTCCGATCTAACCCCGCACGTTCGCTGAAAAAACCTGACGCCAATCGCATCTCCCCTCAACGCAATATCCTCAACGGTTTCTTGTTCACCGTCTCCAATCCCTTGATTATCTTCCTGATAATCGGACTTTTTGCTCGTTTTAATTTCCAACTCCCGGAGATTAATATCTGGCAGTATATGGTTGGATATCTCTTCATCATCGTCGGTGCCCTCTCTTGGTGGTGGGTGGTGAGTTTCTTCGTCGATAAGGTGAGAAGTCATTTTAATCTCCGGTCGATGTGGCTGATCAATCGTATCATCGGAGTTGTGGTCATGATCTTTGCAGTGGTCGGTATCTTCAACGCTCTCAACTCGTCGGCTGAAGCCAAGTCTTTGCCACATTCCCCTCTCGAGCCCTCTGTAGCCGAGTCGTTCTATAACTCTGTCAGAGGTTTCGGCGATCTCGCCCCCGATACTCTTGCCCCTCATGCTCCCCTCCTCTTGGAGTGCTCTGTCTCCGACTCTCTTGTTCGTTCTCTTCCCCTCTCTGAGGGTAGTGAGTTTTCTATCCTCTTTCGCGCCACAGACCTGCATGCCGACGGCGACCGCACTTATACCTATCAAGATAATCAGGGCCGCAAAAGGCGTGCGACTTCCCCCGATTGGGGAATCCTCCTGAAAGATCGATCTCATTCGCTCCGTATCTCTTTTCATACACAATATCATAGCCTCGATGAGTTGATACCCCCTATGCTGAGGGTATCGGCAGATTATGATGGATCTGTATCGAACTTAGAGGTGAAGAATGACTATGACTTCACGGGCGAAAATTCTTTCCGCCTTCTGAGACGTGACGGCACGATATCTCTCGCCGGCGGACCGCGTCATTACGCCCCCCTCATCTCGAAGTATATACCTGAGTTTGAACCGGATTCGGTCTCTTTCTTTGTCGCGCCGGGTGGGGCTGTTTCTCTCGATTTTGTATCACTCTCTCATCCCCGCTCTCCAGCCGGAGTGGGGGAGCGCTCTCCTTTCGGTGGGGTGGATGCCATCCTCTCCCGGCTCAGTCATTCTGCCGATCCCCTCGAGGCTGTATGGGGCATCTTCGACCGCCAACTCGAGGATAAGTCGCTGAGGATGGGTGGAAATTACCTCTTGGCATCTCTGCGACTGGAGGATAAGTATGTGTTGATCTATCTCGATGGCGCCGCCAAGAATCCGGCCCAATGGTCTCCCGGCATGATCAAAGCCACCCTCTCCGATACACTCTTCGCCGGAGTTTATGATGTCGTGTGGTATGACCCCGCTTTCTCCCCTCTGCATGGCGAGATTAAGGCCCAACTCCAAGACCCCGACATTATGGTGTTGCATTTCCCCGACCATGGAGGCTCCACTCTGAGGCTCCGCAAAATATATGGATATGGAAAATAATAAAATGATGGATTGGGGCAAACTTATCTGCGATAAGCGCCTCGGCATGGAGGCTTATCATGACGACCGTCATCATACTCGCTCCGACTTTCAGCGAGATTATGACCGTCTTATCTTCTCTTCCCCATTCCGCCGTCTGCAAAATAAGACGCAGGTGTTCCCTCTGCCGGGTAGCATCTTCGTTCACAACCGTCTTACACACTCTCTTGAGGTGTCGTCGGTGGGGCGATCTTTGGGCCATGAGGTGGCTATTCGCCTTCGCCATAAATACCCCGACCCTCAACTCGGCATGAAGTTCGATGATATTCGCGACATCGTGGCGGCGGCATGCCTTTGCCACGATTTGGGAAATCCCCCCTTCGGCCATTCCGGCGAAAAGACCATCTCTTCTTTCTTCAGCGAAGGCCCCGGAGCCGAGTTGATGCATTTCCTCTCGCCCGAGGAGTGGGCTGATCTGGTTCATTTCGAGGGTAATGCCAATTCTTTCCGTATCTTGACTCATCAGTTTAAGGGGAGACGTCAGGGTGGTATGGCTATGACATATTCCACGCTCGCTTCTATCGTGAAGTATCCTTTCGCTTCTTCCCAAGCCGGTGATAAGGGAAAGTTCGGATATTTCTGCAGCGAACGTGACATCTATTGTCGGGTGGCTGAACAACTCGGCATCATCCGCCACGACACCGACCGATTCGCTCGCCATCCTTTAGTCTATATCCTTGAGGCTGCCGATGATATCTGCTATCAGATTATGGATATCGAGGATGCCCACAAACTCCATCTTCTCTCCACAGAACTGGTGCGATCTCTTTTCCTCAATTTCTTCCCTGCCGAACGTCACGACCATGTGCGCCATGTCGTCGATAGCCTCACCGATCCCAATGAGCAGGTGGCTTATCTCCGCTCCGGTGTGGTCGGTGTCCTCGTCGAGGGGTGTGCCAATACTTTTATGGAGCATGAGGAGGAGATCTTGCGTGGCTCGTTCCATGACAATCTCATCAATTGCCTCCCTCCCAATCTCAAGGAGGCTTATGGCGAGTGCTCGAAGATCGCCTTCAGCCGTATCTATCACGCCCCGATGGTGGTGGATATCGAACTCGCCGGCAATCGTATCATCTCTTTCCTCTTGCAGACCCTCGTAGAGGCGGTGATCAATCCGGATCGAAATTATTCCAATCTTTTGCTCAATATTATCCCTCAACAATATGATGTGCGCTCTGAGTCGATCTATCATCGACTCCAGGGTGTGCTCGACCATATCTCCGGCATGACCGATGTTTATGCCCTCGACCTCTACCGTAAACTCAATGGTCATAGCCTCCCGGCTGTATGATAACCCGCAGAATGTCAATTAGTTAATTTCTTACCTTATAAACATATAAACTCTCTCCCTTACTTCCTTGCTATGAAGAAATTATTTGCTCTATTTTCGTTTTGCATATTCTCGCTGGCGGTCATGGCACAGGTCATGGCACCCTCCGATATGCCATATCGCGATGCTTCGGGGCGCCCTCATCAGGTTAGCGATCCCTCCGGGTTCCTAACCCCCGATGTCCGCAAGGCTGTTGAGGATTCTCTCTTTTTGATATATCAGAAGTATACCGTCGAACTTGCAATCGCTCTCCCCGCCGAAATCGGCGATGCCGACCCCAATGAGTGGTGTGAAGAACTCTTCTCCACCTGGAAGATCGGCAAGAAGGATAAGGATAATGGTATGCTGATCATGATCTCTCCCGGGTCGCGACAGGCTTATATCATGACCGGCTATGGCATGGAGGGTATATTCACCGACATGGCTTGCCGCAATCTTGTCGATAAGATTATCATCCCCGCCATGCGCGAGGATAATATAGATAAGGCTGTGACCGATGTCGTGTCGATGATCAGCCGATCCCTCGCCGATCCTGTCGCCGCTGAGGAGTTGCGCTCCAAGCAATCCGGCTCCGCCGACCTCGAACCGATCGACCTGACTCCACTCTGGGCGCTTGTCGTCGGGGTGGCACTCGTAGTCTTCGTCGTTACTTTGGTATGTTTCTTCCGAGACCTTCGACGCACTCGCCGTATGCTTACCCAATATGAGAAGGCTTCTCTCTGGAAGTCTCAACTGATCATGTATTTAGAACTCACTATCCTCTCTTGCGGGTTGGGATTTATATTCTATATGATAGTCTTGATGATCTATCGTCGCTGTCGCACTCGAAGCATTCGTTGCTCGTCTTGCGGCGTGAAGATGCATCGCCTCTCGGAGAAGGAGGATAATATGTGGCTCAATGATTCCCAAGATTTTGAGGAGAACTTGCAGACTGTCGATTACGACGTGTGGGAGTGTCCTAAGTGTGGCAAAATCGAGCGATTCGCTTTCCGCGCCAATCAGAAGAAGTATACAGAGTGCCCGGCATGTCATACTGTGGCGATGTGTTTGGTCCGGGATACGGTGATCGTACGCCCCACTATCCGTCAGGAGGGAGTCGGCGAGCGAATATATGAATGTCGCTTCTGTCATCATATCCATAGAGATCGCTACAAGTTGCCGCGTCAATCCGATCCGACGGCAGCCTCCGTAGCAGCAGGCATAGCCGCCGGCAGTCTTAGAGGCAGTGGTGGTGGCGGATTCGGTGGATTTGGAGGCTTCGGAGGAGGCGCAACAGGGGGCGGTGGTGCCGGCGGCAGCTGGTGATCTCTCTCCGGTTTTATCCATCTATTTGTCCATTGCATATCCCTCTCGAAATAATCTAAAGGGCTTTTGTCGACTTTTTTGACGACAAAAGCCTAATTTTTTTCATCTCAGTTCAATAATCACCCCCCTAATCACGTTAACTCTATAATGAACCGTGTGAATTCCTACATATCAATTACTCGTGTTGCATCTCTCTTTCTGCCGGGGATACTCTTGCTTTGTGCCCTTATGATGCCCTTCGAGTCGTCGGCTAAGTATAACGATAAGGTGCTTAATCGCCCTTATGCCGACCTCAAGCGCTGGCACCTCGGTTTCTCCATCGGATTTAATATGCAAGACCTGAAGTTTACCCATAATGGCAATGTCACTGCCGATGGCCAACAGTGGTATGTCGAAACTCCGAATTGCAGCCCCGGTATCAATGTCCAGGTGCTCGCCGACCTGCGCCTACATAAGTATCTTAACCTCCGCTTTACCCCCGGCATCTCGTTCGGTTTCAAGGATGTGGAGATGAGAGACTTCAATTCAGGACTCACTTGGCGTCAGAGCGTGAAGAGCGTATATGTCATTGCCCCTATCGACATCAAGATCTCGGGCGACCGCCTGCAGAATGCTCGCCCTTACGTCACTGTCGGTGCTATGGGGGCCTTCGATGTCGGTAAGAAACCTTCCGATTACCTGAAGTTTACCACCGCCGATGCATATCTCACTGTCGGTTTCGGCTGTGATTTCTACCTCCCTTTCTTTAAGTTCAATCCCGAAATCAAGTTCTGTTTCGGATTAACCGATATTTTGCAACATGTCCGCCCTGACCTCGACGATGATGTGGAGATGATCAAGATCACTCAGTCTCTGACCAAGGTCAAGTCGCAAATGTTTATGATTACTTTCTATTTCGAATGATCACTGTATTATCATCACTCTCACGCCGATTGAGACTCCCTCTCTGGGTGCTCTGTCTCTCTCTGTCGATTATCTCGGCACGAGGGCAGGGTGATGCCATGTTCACCCAATATTGGGCTCTGCCCACATATTACAACCCTGCCACTTCAGGCAATATCGACTTTATCCGTATTCGTGGCGGCGCCAAGTTGCAATGGCTCGGCATCGACAATGCCCCCAAGGATTTCCTGGCTACTGCCGATATGCCCATCAAACTTAATAAAAAGAGCCGACTCGGTGTCGGTGCTCTCTTCAGTCAGGAGTCGATCGGTCTTTACCGCAATCTCGAAGTCGGTGTCCAGGTTAGTTATAAGTTCAAGGCTCTCAAGGGTGTATGGAGCGTCGGACTCCAGCCCGCTTTCTATAACTCGAAGTTCAAGGGGGAGGATATCTATATCCCCGAGGGCGATGATTTCCACCAATCTGACGACCCCAACCTCCCCAACACCGATGTGTCGGGCAATGTCTTCGACCTCTCCGCCGGTGTCCACTATCAGCATAAGTGGTTCTCCGTCGGAATTTCGGTGCTCCATATCATGCAGCCCACGGTGTCTATGAGCGATGAGGGTGGCTCCGATTCGGAGACCGTAGAGTTCCAAGCAACACTCCCCAGACGCGCATATTTCATCGCTGATAGCAATATTCCGATAAAAAATTCGTTATTTTCATTGCAGCCCTCTCTGAATCTTAACACCGATTTCAGCCAATTCTCCGGCGAGGTTACCATGAGAGCCACTTACAATAAGTTCCTCTCTTTCGGTGTTGGGTATAGGTATAAGGAGGCAATTTCGGCTATGATAGCCGCCGAGTTCAAGAATTTCTTCATCGGTTATGCCTACGATTATCCACTCTCTCGCATCACTAAGGGCTCTTCCGGTAGCCATGAGGTGGTGATCGGTTATAATGTCAAACTCAATTTGGGAGATAAAAATAAAAATAAACAGCGTTCCATTCGTATAATGTAGCGATAATGATAAAGTTAAAGTATAAGTTTCTCAATCTGTCTTCCTTCCGCTCTCATGCTATGATGAAGGTAATGACATGGATGGCCACTTTCGGCTCTTTGGTCGCTCTGGTCTCTTGCTCCGGTATGCGCAGCAGCAGCGCCGGCGGTGAAGTCATCGGTGTCGGTGGCGCTTCGTTTGCCGAACCAACCCCCTACGGCATGGTACTCATCGACCGTGGCACCATCGCAATGGGCCCCGCCGCCGATGATTCCGTGGCTGGTATCCGCAAGAGTGCACGCGGAGTCTCTATCGATTCTTTTTGGATGGATGAGACCGAGGTTACTAACTCTAAATATAAGCAGTTCGTATTCTGGGTACGCGATTCTATCATCCGCGAACGTCTCGCCGACCCCGCTTTCGGTGGAAATGAGGCTTTCAAGATTGAGGAGGATAAGGAGGGTAACCCCATCAAACCTTACCTCAACTGGAATAAGCCTATACCTTGGCGCAACCCTAATGAGGATGAACAGCGTGCCATCGAAAGTGTATATCGCACCAACCCTATCACCGGCCAACGCGAACTCGACCCCACGCAGATGAATTATCGGTATGAAATCTACAATCACACCGAGGCTGCTCGTCGTCGAAATCGCCTTGACCCCGAATCTCGCGAGTATAACACCGATCTCCCAACTCCCACCGACCTCCCCGTTATCTCCAAAGATACCGCTTATCTCACCGAGGAGGGTAGAATCGTACGCGAGACCGTGTCTCGTCCTCTCACAGGCGACTATGATTTCCTAAATACATATATCATAAATGTATATCCCGACACTACTGCCTGGATCAATGACTTCGACAATGCCTATAATGAGCCTTATACCCGTATGTATTTCTCTCATGCAGGCTATAATGACTATCCCGTGGTAGGCGTAAGTTGGGAGCAGGCTAATGCTTTCTGCAATTGGCGCACCGAGTATCTCCGCCGTTCGCTCGGCAAGGAGGGCGTATATATCGAACCCTATCGACTCCCCACCGAGGCTGAATGGGAATATGCCGCTCGAGCCGGTAACTCCGAAAGCGCTTACCCCTGGGAGGAAACTCTCCCTATGGATGAACGTGGATGCTTCTATGCCAATTTCAAACCGGGCGATGGCAATTTCGTGCGCGACGGCCATGTCATAACTTCCCAAGTAGGCACCTTCAAACCCAATGATTTCGGTCTTTATGACATGGCGGGTAACGTCTCCGAATGGACATCTACTGCCTACACCGAGAGTATCGACCGCCTCACTTCCGACCTCAATCCCGAGTATCGTTATGATGCCGCAAAGGAGGACCCCTATAAGATGAAACGTAAGATCGTCAGAGGGGGTAGTTGGAAGGATGCCGCACAGAATATTCGCGCCGACCTCCGCACCTGGGAGTATCAGAATGAACAGCGCTCTTATATCGGCTTCCGTTGCGTTCGCTCGCAGATCGGTTTCGCTCGCGGCAATAAAAAGAAAAGTGTGAAATAAGTTTGATAATACCATAAAGTTTTATTCCAATGGTAAAGATCCGTAAATATGCTAATGGCATCGAACGCTTCCTTCATGGTGAGAAGGGTCAGCGCTTCTTCAATTTCGCTTATTCGATAGGTGCAGCCGTCGTGATCTGGGGCGCACTCTTCAAGATACTCCACCTGCCGGGTGGCAGCACTCTCCTCTGTATCGGTATGGGCACTGAAATTGCAATGTTTATTCTTACCGCCTTCGACCGTCCTCCCAAAGAATATGCCTGGGAGGAGGTATTCCCTGTGCTCGACAGCAAGGATCCCGAGGATCGTCCCGATTTCAATTCCGGTTCGGGTGTAGTCATCAGCGGTGACGGTGGTTCGGTCACTATCGACCCTGATGCCATCCCCGAGGGTGGTTTCCCCGTCCAATCCCTCTCCGAGGCTGAGGAGATGGCTGACGCTTCGCGCAATTATCTCGAACAAATGCAGGGTATCTCCGAGCAAATGAGCCGTCTCAATGAGACCACCGAAGCCCTCAACGAGGTGACTCGAACTCTCTTGGCTTCTTATCAAGCCATCACCCAAAACTCGGAGACTATCTCCTCTAATTCCTCCGGTTATGTCGACCAAATGGAGTCGCTCAATCGCAATATCGCCGGTCTTAACACCATCTATGAGATTCAACTCAAGAGCATCAGTTCTCAACTCGAATCGATCGACCGTGTCAACCGCGGCTTGAAGGATATCCGAGATATGTATGACAAGGCTGCCAATGAGTCTTCTCGTTATTGCGAGGAAACCGAAAAGATGGCTCGATATATGAAGCAACTCAATTCGGTCTACGAAAAGATGATCACTGCCATGACCATCAATATGGCAAATCCTATGATGGGTGCAAATCCCGCTTCTTCTGCCGGGTTCAATCCTTTCGATCAGTCTAATTCCAACCAAAACGCTTAAACATGGCAGGTGGTGGTAATAATGTGGCGCGCATGTCGCCTCGTCAGAGGATGATCAACCTGATGTATATCGTCCTCACGGCTATGCTCGCCCTTAACGTCTCAAGCGATGTCTTGAATGGCTTCAGCCAGGTGCAGGAGGGTATCCAACGCACCAATGTCAATATGACAGCGCGTAATGAGATCCAATTCCAATACCTCGAGGGCCTTTATAAGAAGAACCCCGAGAAGGCCGGCGTATGGTATAGCCATGGCGTCGAACTCCATAAAAATGCAAATGCCCTCTATGAAGAAATCGAATCCTATAAAACCGCGATAGCTCGAGCTGCTGACGGCAAGGATGGCGATTATCATAACATCAAGAATAATGACGACCTCGAGGCTGCGGCTGTGACTATGCTAAATCCCTCTACCAAAGCCGGTAGCAAACTTCGCGCCAATGTCGATAAGTTTCGCGAGTTCGTCACTACTCTTATTTCCGATTCGACCAAGCGCGCGAATGTGTCTGATATGCTCTCCACCAAGGTCACTAATTCCCCCGGCAATGTCGGACTTACCTCCTGGGAACAGAAGATGTTTGAGAATATGCCCGCTGTGGCTGCCGTGACTCTTCTGACCAAACTCCAGAATGATATCCGCCAGGCGGAGTCGGAGGCTTTCACCAATCTAATCACCAATGTCGATATCGGCGATGTGCGTGTCAATGAACTTAACGCCTACGTTATCCCCAATTCCAATATGATAATCCGCGGCGGTAAGTATTCCGCCAATATCGTCTTGGCTGCTATCGACACTACCCAGCGCCCCGATATCTATATCAATGGTGCCAAACTCAATAACCCCAACGGCCTATATGAGTTCGTGCCGGGTGCCGTAGGTACTCACGAGTTCTCCGGATATATCGAAGTGGCTCGCGGTGACGGTTCTATCGCTCATCACCCATTCAAGTCTTCTTATACGGTGATCGAACCGATGGCCACCATCTCTCCCACTATGATGAATGTCCTCTATGCCGGTATCGCCAACCCGATCAGCATCTCCGTGCCGGGTGTGCCCATGAATGCCGTCAGCGCCTCTATGACCAATGGCTCGCTCACTCGAAATGGAGACCTCTGGGTGGCTCACCCCGGTAAGGTAGGTACTGAGTGCGTCATCTCTGTTACCGCCCAACTCGAAGGCCGCTCTATGTCCGTCGGTTCGATGTCTTTCCGCGTCCGCAAACTCCCCGACCCGACTGCCTACCTCCCCGTGAGAGATGGCTCCGGAAATACTGTCCATTATAAGGGCTCTCCCAAACGAATCTCCAAGGCGGCTCTTATGGAGGCATCAGGCCTCGGCGCCGCTATCGATGATGATATCCTTAATGTCTCCTATTCCGTCGTCTCGTTCTCTACCGTTTTCTTCGACCAAATGGGTAACGCAATCCCCGAAGTCTCCAACGGTAGCCAGTTCTCACCCCGACAGAAGGAACAGTTCAAACGCCTTAAAGCCGGTAAGAGTTTCTTTATCTCTAATATTAAGGCTAAAGGTCCCGATGGTATTACTCGAGATATCTCCCCGATGGAGGTCGCTCTTAATTGATCCGATTATAATTCTTTCGACGATGAAGTTATTTCGTAAAGTTTTTTTGCTCGCTACTGTTGCCGCTTGCGCCGTTGCCGGTGTGGCTCAGGTAGAAAATGCCGGTGGCGTCCGCAAACGCTCCGAGCGTGATAAGAAAAGTACTCCCCGTGAGGGTGAGGTCTCTCAGCGTATGCAGGATTTCTATACCGCCAAGGAGCCTCATGATGCCGATATCTCTTATATGCGCGAGATTTATCGCCAACTCGACCTCAATGTCCCCGAGAATACTCCTCTTTATTATCCCGAGGATGTAGTCGATGGTCAGAAGAATCTTTTCCGCCTTATCCTCGGCCTCGTGGTCGATGGCAAGATCCCGGCTTACGAGTATCTCGACGGCCGTGAGGCTTTCACCGATCAATATAAAGTGAAAGTCGCTGAAATGCTCGACCGCTTCGGAATCTATTATACTCATGGCAAGGGTGGCACCGAACGCAATCCCAAGTTCGTCATCGAGGAGGCTGATGTCCCCACAGGTCAGGTTCTTACCTATTATATAATTGAGAAGTGGGAGTTCGACCGTCGAAGCAACCGCATGAAGACCCGTGTCGAAGCAATCTGCCCTGTGCTCAATCGTATGGGCGATTTCGGCGGCGAAGCCAAGTATCCCATGTTCTGGGTAAAGTATGATCAGTTGCGCCCCTACTTGGCTCAGCAGTATGTATTCCTTACTGACGACAATAACCTCCCCCAATATTCGCTCGACGATTATTTCAATCTCGGTATGTATAAGGGTGATATCTACAAGACTCGCAACCTTCGCAACCTCTCGATGGTGCAGATGTATCCCGATCCCGATGACCTGGCTCGCGCTCAAGACAGCATCGACCGCCGTCTTCGTGAATATGGCAAGGATCTCTGGGTGCCCACCCGCGAGGAATATCTCGCTCAGAAGGAGAAGGAGGAAGCCATCGCCAAGGCCATCGCCGATGGAGACTCCATCCCCGGTCGAACCGTCGTCGAAGATAAGAGCGTGACCGAAACCAAGAAGGCGCGCAAGACCACTCGCAAACGCTCCTCCAAGAAGGCGAAAGTATCCTCTTCCGCTCCCAAGAGCAGTGCTCCCAACTCCAACGCCACAAAGTCAGTCCGCCGCCGCAAAAAGTAAAAAACTTTTGTCTCAATACAGAGGGATGTGCCCAAAAGCACATCCCTTTTTTGTCTTCGGGTAGCGTAGCCATTGCCAGTTAGTCTTCGGGTGGCACACATCCCCTTTTTGTCTTCGGGTGGCGTAGCCATTGCCAGTTTGTCTTCGGTTAGCACACATCCCCTTTTTGTCTTCGGGTGGCGTGCGAAGCACGCTTTTTTTTATGTTTTACAACACAAAGCACTTTGCAAGCCTCTTTCTCTTATGTCTAAATTTATACTTTGCAAGCCACTTTGTTATCACATTCTTTAGATTTTTGTCATTTTTACCTAAAAATGTGATATTTTCTTGACTTCTGGTAGCAAATTTTTAAAAATGTATGTTTCTTTTGTTAAAAATGCCCTCGTTATTTGGAAAATATGTGATTATAACTTAAATTTGCGGTTAGTTAAGATAAATGCATATATTTTAACACTTATTTGTGTGAGGGAGATTACCTCCGTTAGATGCGAATCGCCATCCTCTATATGCTTTTATCCTTAATTAGGTTGAATCAAAAATAAAATAGAAAACTAAATAATTCATCTAATTTATTAAGGTATGAGAAAACTCTTTTTAATCTTAATGACGCTCTGTGCGGTAAGCTGGGGTCTTTCGGCTCAAGTCCGCTATCAGGGTACTGTTGTCGATGCCGGCAATAATGAGCCGCTCATCGGCGTTACAGTCATGCCTATCGGTGGTGGCCAAGGTGCAGCTACTGATGTCGATGGTAATTTCACCCTTAATCTTCCATCTTCCGTGAAGTCGGTTAAGGTATCTTATGTCGGCTATAAGGAGCAGACTGTAGCTCTTCACGACAAGATGGTCATCAGACTCGCTTCTTCTTCTACCAACCTCGACGACGTAGTCGTTGTGGCTTATGGTACTGCAAATAAGGAGTCTCTGACAGGTTCTGTTGCAGTCGTAGGTAGTGGTGATATCGAAGAACGCCCCGTTACTTCGGTTACTTCAGCCCTCGAAGGTAGCGCTCCCGGTGTGAGTGTCAACAACTCTACCAGCGCCCCCGGTTCGGCTCCTACTATCCGTATCCGCGGTTTTAACTCTTTCAGCAGTGGCTCTCAAAGCCCCCTTTATGTAGTCGATGGTCTCATCTATGAAGGCTCAATCGCTGAAATCAACCCCGCCGACGTCGAGTCTATGTCTGTCCTCAAAGATGCCGCTTCTTGTGCTCTCTATGGTAGCCGTGGTGCAAATGGTGTCGTACTTATCACAACTAAGAAGGCTAAAGGCCAAGGCAAGGTTGACGTAAACTTCCAGATGAACTTCGGTGCTTACACTCTCGCTCTTCCCCTCTACGACCGCCTCGGCGCTGATGAGTGGATGGAGGCTGCTCTCTTGGGTAAGGCAAATGGTCAAGCCATCAAGGATATGAAGGGTGGTGTGATAGATTATGAAGCCGCTATGGCTAAAACTGCTCCCTCTTTCGTGGCAAGTTACCTCCAAAATCTTAACATCTATGGTATGAAGGATATGGATGGAAATTGGGCTCAAATCCCCAGTACCGATCTCTTCGACCCCGCTACCGGTAAACTTATCGAAGGCGCTCAAGTAATGCCCGGCTATAATGACCTCGACTGGTGGAAGGCTATCACTCAGACCGGTTTCCGTCAGGAATATAACCTCAACGCTGCCGGTGCTACCGAGAAGTTCGATATTTTCGCTTCTATGGGTTACCTCAAGCAAAACGGTTATGTGATCGAGTCTGACTACGAACGTTTCACAGCTCGTTTGAACGCTAACTTCCGCCCCGTCAACTATTTCAAAGCCGGTATCAACCTCTCGGGTTCTTATGTGAAGTCTCAGACTGCAAATGTCTCTGCTTCCAGCCTGAACTCTACCGTCAACCCCTTCCAGACTATGTATTATGCTCCTATTATCCCTATTTATGCGCATAATGCGAAGAATGGTGAGATCATTACAGACGCTGACGGAAATCCTCAGTATTATATCAATGGACTCAAAGGTATGAACAACCTCGTTTGGGAAACTTACGAAAATAGTATCCGCAATGAGTCTGTCAACCTCGACGGTTCTATCTATGGTACTGCTATCCTTCCCTACGGTTTTGAAGTAACTGTGCGTGGTGGTATGTATCGCTATAAAACTGCTTACAATGATTATTCTACCAACCTCGTTGGTTCGCAAATGGGTGCCGGTGGTCTTGATGCTGAATTTGATTCCGGATATAGCTACACTTTCACTCAGCAACTTAACTGGAGCCACGAATATGGCTTGAACCATATCGACGCTCTCTTGCTCCACCAGAACTTCAAGACAGGCGTTGAGTATTCTTATCTCCGTGTGTCCGGTCAGAAGATTAACGATATGCCTATCCTCTCTAACTTCGAGGAGGCTTCTCTCTGGGCTCAAGGCATCGATAACTATGCTACTGAGTCTTACCTCGGCCGCGTGCGTTACAACTACGATCAGAAATACTTCGCCGAGTTCTCTATCAACCGTGACGGCTCTTCTCAGTTCCATCCCAACAACCGCTGGGGTACTTTCTGGTCGGTCGGCGCAAGCTGGATTATCTCTAAGGAGAAGTTTATGCACGATGTCAATTGGGTCAACTATTTGAAACTCCGTCTCGCTTACGGTTCTGTAGGTAACAACGCCGCTGCCGGCTATTACGCTTATATGAACCTCTATGATTGGACTGGCACAGGTAACTTGATCCCGTCTCAGATCGCTGCTCCCGACCTTAAGTGGGAGGCTACCAAGACACTTGACGTCGCACTCGAAGGTTCGCTCTTCAACGACCGCTTCAGCTTTAGCCTCGGTTTCTTCGATAAGCGCAACTCTGACCTTATCTATAACTACGTTCTCCCTCTCTCTAATGGTACGCTCGGCGATGGCTACAACCCCTCTGTGCTGATGAATATCGGTGAGATGCAGAACTATGGTTTCGAACTCCAGTTCGGCGTGGATATCATCCGAAATGCCAACCTTAAGTGGGATTTCAATCTCGACGCTTCGTTCATCACCAACCGTATCAAGAAACTTCCTTACGGCCACGATATCGTAGGTTCTGCTCTCTTCCTCAACAAGAGCCGCTATGAAAACTATACCTACGAGTGGGCTGGTGTCGACCAACTTACAGGTCGTTCCGTTTATGCTATGAACCCCGAATCTCCTGACTTCTATACTTTCCAAGAAGATGGTACTCGAGTTTATAACCAAGCTCTCTGGGATAGATATCTTGAGGAGGCTAAGGCTGATGGTACTTATGTAGAGTATAATGGTAAACCTTATACCTACAGCACAAGCCACGCCGGACGTAAGATCATGAGCTCTTCGCTCCCCGTTGTTTACGGTTCGTTCGGCACAAGCCTCAACTGGAAGGGTATCAACTTAGGACTCCTCTTCACTTATAGCCTCGGTGGTCAAGTTTATGATAGCAACTATCAGTCGCTTATGAGCTATAGTGCTCTCACTCCCGCTGCTCTTCACAAGGATGTCCTCAGCGGATGGACTGAAGCTCCCGAAGGTATGACTGCTGATAGCCCCAACCGTTTCGATATGAATGCTATCCCTCAGCTCAATGGTGAATATTCTACCGACAGTGATGCTACTTCTTCTCGCTTCCTTACAAGCGCAAACTATCTCTCTTTGAAGAACCTCAACCTCTCTTACGATCTCCCTCGCAAGTGGGTCAACGCTCTTAAACTCCAAAATATCAACGTTGGCTTCCAGATGGAGAATGTATTTATCACCGCTTCAAGAAAAGGTCTGAATGCTCAAGCTGCTCAAGGTGGTTCCGGTGTCGCTACCGGTGCTTACTATCAGCCTGCCCGCACCTACACTTTCCAACTTGCAGTGAAATTCTAATCATATCTAATTCTTTAGAATATCTCAAATTTTTATGGACATGAAAAGAAAATCATTATATATTGGTGCTGCATTCCTCGCTATCGCCGGTCTCTCTTCCTGCTCTGATAGCTACCTTGATGTGCAGCCTGAGTCGAGCGTTAAGCAGGAAAGCCTCGGCGAGGAGACTGTAGCCCAAACCGCCCTCGATGGTCTCTATGAGTCTATGAACCACCAGTACGTAGGCCTCGAACTTAATCAAAATGTCGGCGAGTCTACTGTGGGTACTGTCGTTTTCGATAACTATGGTACTGACTACGTTTCCGGTATTTGGGGTCTCTCCGGTCTCTATAGTTGGGATATCCTTTCCAACGACCGCTTGTATTTCAATATCATTGGTTGGGACTATTATTATGGTCTTATCGGTCAAGCTAACCGCATTATCAACGCCATCCCCCAATCTTCCGCTGATTCAGAAAGTGAGGATTTTAACGTAAATCTCGCTTCAATCAAGGCCCAGGCTCTCGGTATGCGTGCTCACGCTTATACTCGCCTTATGAGCCTCTATGCCAACCGTTGGGAGGAGTCTAACAATGGCGAAAGATATTGTATCGTCCTTCGCACTGACAATGAAATCGGTGATTCTCCTCTTGTTAAGCAGAAGGATGTATATAAACTCATCTATGATGACTGCGAAGAGGCTGTTAAATTGTTTGACCTTAGCGGTATTACCGAGCGCCAAAAGTGGCAAATGAATAAGAACGTAGTCTATGGTGTCCTCTCTCGTGCTGCTCTCCTGAAGCATGACTGGCAGACCGCCCTCGATGCTTCTGTAGCTGCTATGGACGGATTTAAAATCGCTGAGGGTGATGACCTGTTCCTCGGTTATATCGAAGATAGCAACGATATCATCTGGAGTATGGATCCCTCTTTCGAAACTTCATACTACTGGTCCTGGGGTTCTCACTATGCTTGTAATGGCCAATACGTCATGCAATGGGGTATCGGTGGCGGTTCTATCAATTATGACCTCTATCGTCAGCTCGATCCTAACGATGAACGTTGTAAATATTTCTTCACTCCCGATAAACTCGCTAAGCTCCCCAAGGTCCTCAATCCAGGTAAGGTAACAGAAAAAGAGTTCTGGAATCCTAAAATTGTCGATGTTACTGATATGCTCTGTATGTCAGGTACTAACCTCTACGACCGTACCGGTAAGGACAAGAATGGTTATGGTATGCTTAACTGTATTATCGGTTGGTGCTATACTTATCTGAATGAAGTTTTCAAGGGTAATCGAAGTGTTCTTGACAATGATAATCATTTATACAACTATATCATCATGTCAAAGAAGCAGGGCGAACTTACAAAAAGTATGCGTGTAGATAAGACTCATTATGCTACTGCTACCAAGTTCCATTTCGGTGCTCAATGTAAGTTCTTCTCTGTGCCTCCTTACGGTTCTATGCAATATCCTTGGATGCGTGCTTCCGAGATGGCTCTTACCAAGGCTGAAGCTCTCTATATGCTCGGTCGTGAAGGTGAAGCTAAGACCGCTTTCAACGAGTTCCAGAGCAAGCGTGTTGCCGGTTTCTCTTCCAAGAAGTCAGGCGATGCTCTCCTCCAAGAAATCAAGATCAGCCGCCGTGCTGAGCTCTGGGGCGAGGGTCACAACTTCTTCGACCTCAAGCGTTGGGGCGAACGCCACGAACGTCGCGAATGGAAGGCTAATGATCCTACTTCTGGTAACGTTTGCCCGGGTGAGAGACTTACTGAGGAGCAAATGAGCCCCGCTTATTGCAACGGCTGGAGACTACCTATCCCGCAGCGTGAGTTCGAATATAACCGCGCTATCGATCTCAGCCTCCTTGACAAATAATTTCCATAACACAATATCCGTTGGAGAGTGCATCACACCTTTGAGTGTCGGTGCACTCTCTTTTTTATCATTTTGTTTATCATTTTTCCACTTTTTTTGTCATTTTGTAAAGCGATGTTATATAACATATCGGTTTTTGCCCACTTTTTACGATTTTTTTATTCTCTCTTTTGCTCGTTTCATTATTTATTACTTATTTTGTAACATATCCGCGTGTGGTCTGTTGAAGACCTTAATTTTTTTGATCTAATTTAAATTCTTTGTTGATATGTCTAAGAAATTCGTTTTGTTTGTTGCCGGCGTAGCCTTCTCTCTTGGCGCCATCGCCGCTCCAATCACTCCGCAGCAAGCCCTCGACCGTCTCCATGCCAACGGCCCCGCTAAAGCTCGCTCCACTATGAACTCCGGCCTCGAGTTGGCTTATACCGCCAATACCTCCGCCGGCAATCCTTCCGCTTACGTCTTTATCCCCCAAGATCATAAAGGATATGTGATCCTGGCAGCCGATGACTCCGCCCAGCCTATCCTCGGTTATTCCGACTCGGCTCAACTCGATGTCAACAATCTCCCCGCTGCTTTCACTTGGTGGATCTCTGAATATGGCCGCCATATCGATTATCTGAATCAGAATGGTGGCGCCGCTATTTCCGCTCCTATGTTCGTGCCTGACCGTGAACCTATCGATCCCCTCATTACCACTCAATGGGGGCAAGATGCTCCCTACAATGGCATGGCTCCCATCATCAATAATGTGCAATGCCCCACCGGTTGCGCTGCTACATCATTCGCCCAGGTTATGAATTATTTCAAATATCCTGAAAAAGGCACAGGCTATATCAAATATACCTCCAATGGAAAAACATACGTGCTCAATCTCGAGAAAACTCCTTTCGATTGGAACAATATGCTCGATGTCTATAAATCAGGTAATTATAACGATACTCAAGCTGATGCTGTTGCCTACCTGATGAAGGCCTGCGGCTATTCTATCGAAATGATGTATGGCATGTACGCTTCCGGTGCCCAAAGTTTCAAAATAGGTAAAGCGCTTATCAATAATTTTAATTACGACCCCTCTGTCGTTTATGCCGATAGAAATAATTACACTTACGACATCTGGTGTGATATGGTTTACAATAACCTGAAGAATGTAGGCCCGGTGATCTATAATGGTACTTCGATCGATGGTGGTCACTCTTTCGTGTGTGATGGCTACGATGGCGAGGGCTATTTCCATATTAACTGGGGCTGGGATGGCCTCTCTGATGGTTATTTCCTCCTCGATGCTCTCAACCCCGATGCACAAGGCACCGGCGGCTCGGCTGCTGAAGGTGGTTTTAATTATAGCCAAGATGCTTACTTCGCTATTCAGCCACCTACAGGTCAGGCCAACACTTCTTACGGCAATCTAACCGTATTTGGCTCCCTCTCTGCTTCGCTCGACGGTTCTAATATCCAGATTGGTGCTGTGAATGGTGGCTATTCCACCGGTTGGGTAAACTGCAATTTTAAAGCCCTCAATGCTCAGCTCGGTGGTCTTATCCAAAAAGCTGACGGTTCCGGTGATATAATTGAAACTACTGCTACCCTTTATGGATCGTCTCAATTCTCTCTTGATGTCTATAATATTCTCAACTCTGCTTATCGATTCTCTGTAGCTATCCCTTCAGGTCTCGCTAATGGTGAATATAAGGTATATCCCGCTTGCAAGGATCTCGATATCGAGGGCTCTCCTTATCAACCTCTCATCACTCGTAATGGTATAGCCAACTATATCCTTCTTACTGTCAACAACGGTTCTTATTCCGTTGCTGCCGTGCCTGACAATAAACTCTCTTTCGATGATGTTTATTTCGGTTCACCTCTATACTATGGCAGAAATGCTCTTCTTAAGATTAAGGTGACTAATAACTCCGATACCCAACTCACCCAGTGTATCTACCCCGCTCTCGCCGATGAGAATAAGGTTCAATATAAGGCCGATTACCAACTCATCACTGTAGATCCCGGTCAGACCATAGAGAAGGATGCCGTCGTAAAATTCCTCCCCCTCGATGGCGCTGACAATCTCCAAGCTGATAGCTATACTCTTTATCTATATGATGCCGATAACAGTCAAGTTATTTATACCGGAGGTGAATGTGCTATGGAATCTACTTCTTCCGGATATACCCTCAAACTCGATGAGTTCATAATTGATGGCTCGTTCGCTCAGCAAGATAAGACTGTCGGATCTCGTACTTTCAAGAATGTATATATCATCGATTCCGCAGAAAATTTCGATATCTTCTTGAAATATCATGTCAAGACCGGTTATTTCGACAGCAGTATTCATATCATGGCTTCTCCTTTCGATGCCGAAAGAAACTCTTTCGACACTGCTGCCGACTGGTATAAGAATAATCCTTTCCTTGGCACCGGCGCTTACGATGAGATCCATCTCAATGTAGACTATTCATCCCTCAATAAGAATACTGTCTATTTAGCTCGTGCTGCTTACATCCAGTCAGGCCGCTATCAGTCATTAGGTTCTCTCTACTTCGGATTCCCGGAGGGTGCCGGCGTTAATGACATCTTAGTGGATGAAACTCTTGAATCTCCGGTTTACTTCTCGCTCCAGGGTCTCCGCCTCGATGCTCCCGCCAAGGGTCAAATCGTAATCCGCAAGACAGGCAATAAAATCGAAAAGATCATCTTCTAAGCAGATATCTTTAAAAAGCCTATTCTGATATATTAAGAGTGCCCTCTAAGGGTGTGTCGTGAATTTCGATCGACACACCCTTGTTTTTTTTAGATACAAATTTGACAATTTTTTAACATATTAGACTATCGTTATCTTATTTTATCCATAATAAACAAATAGTGCTGTTTTGGGTGTAAAAATAGTATTAAGATATGTTTTATAGCATTTTTACCACCTTTTTTCTGCAAAAATCATATTTTTTTTGTTAAAATGTTTTGTGGTTCAATTTTTTGTTGTACTTTTGCATTGTTCATTAGTTCGTAGCGATTAATGGACTCTTCCCTATGCCGGAGTTTGAGTTATCAACTCATCTCTTTTATGTTGAATCAAATCGAAAAATAAAACATTATATAACTCTAAATTTTTAATAGTATGAAGAAGATTTACTTATCTTTAGTTGCTGCTCTTATGGTTGGCGCTTCTGCTTCTGCTGCGATCGTCGACGCTAAGACTCTTCCTCTTGAGAGCAAAACCAACACTTTCGAAGCTGTTAAGACTCTTGACAAGGCTTCTGACGTCCTCAAGGCTCCCGCCAAGGCTGCCGCTAAGGCTGACGCTCAGGGCTTGAAGGCTTACGATGCTTATTCTCGCAATAGTACAACCCCCGGTGCTAAGACAGGTACTGCTTACATCACTTTCGTTAGCGATACTGAAGTTGAAATCATGGGTATTTTCTATGACTTCAAGGTTAAAGGTACTTTCAACGCTGCTAATGGTACTATCCAGATCCCTAAGCAAGAACTTTTCCTTAACACTTACTACAATGAGATGGTTAAGCTCTATCCCCAATACCTCAATGTTAGTGAAGAGGGTAGGATTGAAGGCGAGTCTGATATCGACTACATCACTTTCACTTTCTGCCCCGATGGCCTCCAGACTACTGACGGCGAAATCGTTTACGAACAGTGCTGGTTTGCTGATCCCTACGAGCAGATTACTATCTCTATGGACTCTATCGTAGCTCAAGGTCAAGGTTTTGATTGGCTTTACGGTAACGTAATCGAACCTATCGACTATCGCTTCGGTGAAGGCAAAGAGTTCGTTTTCGACGCTGCTGAGTGGGAAAATGCAGGTACTGCTACTATGCTGAAGGATGGCTGGTTGCTCGGCGATTCTGATCCTTACGATGTGCCCCTCTTGAAGAGCAAAACTAACGAAGGTCACTTCCTGATGGTTAACCCCTTCGGCGCTAACACTCCTTACGCAAGCATGAACGAAACTACTGACACCGGTTATATCTACCTTAACGTTGAGAACCCCGCTTGCGCTCTCGTTCGTCCTTTCGTTGACGGTGGTTTCGAAAACACTAATTGGTCTAAAGGTAACATGAACTTCACCTCTGTTGAAGGTCAACACTACTATATCGAAGGTTTCACTATCCAAGAAGTTATCGATGAGGCCGAATACTACGGCGATCCTATCGCTACTTACGATGCTTCTACAGGTATCGTTGACCTCCCCCTCTGCCGCGTCTGCTTCATCTATGCTTACAATAACCCCGAGCAATGGGTAGATAGCACTACTGAAGAACCCCTCGAGATGGCTGGTAAAGTTAAACTTAACCTCAAAGAAGGTGCTGTCAACAACATCATCGACGACAATGCCGCTGCCGCTAAGCGTTTCTTCAACCTCCAGGGTATAGAAATCAACGCTCCTGAAGCAGGTGAAGTTGTTATCGTAAAACAAGGCAACAAGATTTCTAAGACTGTCGTTAAGTAATTAACTCCACTTAGATTCATCAGTTCTATGCATAAAGGGTGTGTCATCTCTATGGCACACCCTTATTAATAAATCTTCATCCTCAATTATCAGTCTCAAATCATCAGTCTTTCATCCCATGAAAAAGTTTCTCTTCTTTTTAGCCCCTTGGGCTCTAATCCTCTCTTCATGCACCGAGCGTAACACTCTTACTATCTCTGTGCCCACTTCTACTCCCTCTTCGATTCTCTCTTCCAAACTCAATACCCCCCCTCTCTCAATGATCCGCAAGGCTTCAATCTTCAAAATGGACGATAAGTATGCCGACCATGTCGTGGTCTGTCTCGACTATGCAGGCAATCTCTCATATTATCCCGCACCCTCCGACCTAAACGCTAATTCTGCTCCCCTCAAACTCGCCAATGGATGGTGGCTCAATCGTCAAGGCTTCGGCGCCGGTGCGATGGTGACTTCTTTCACTTTCGAGCAATATCGCAGTCTCGATCATACCCCCTCCCACCAAGAGATCCTCAACGCGATAATCCCCGATGCCGTTATCTCCGACATCCAATCCATACCCATTTCACACTCCCAAGCCCTATCTCTCCCCATAGACCAACTAAACACCTTCCTCCCAAAATAAAAAATAGGAAAAGGAATTACTACTATCTAATATCTAACAACTAAACAATGGCATGATTCGCGAGTTCAAACAAAATTTCTTCCTCTCGGCAGGCGAAACCAATGCCGAGCAGGAGCTCTCTCTTCCCCTACTTACTTCCAAGATTATCGACATCGCCACTGCCCACGCCAATTCTCTCGGCATCGGTAACCCCTCGATGCAGAGTCTCGGTTGCGGTTGGGTGCTCTCTCGTATTGCTATCGAGATGTTTCGTTACCCCTCTGTCAATCAGTTCTATTCCCTTACCACCTGGGTAGAGTCTTGGAATCGTCACTTCTCTGTCCGAAATTTTATGATATCCGATCAAAATGGCGAGCCGATCGGCTATGCTTCTTCCGTATGGATGGTGCTTAATATGAATACTCGCGAGAATTATGGCCTCTCTCACCTATCCATCCCGGCAGATATCATCTCCGACCGACCATGTCCCATCGCAAAATTCGGACGTCACCCGGCTATCGTCGTCGACCCTAAAGATGATGAACTTCCCCGTGGAGTCGTAAAGGCCACCATACCCCCGGTGGAATATACTTTCAACTATTGCGACCTCGACTTCTATCGCCATGTCAACACCGTGAGATATGTAAGTCTTCTGCTCAACACCTTCACCCTCGAGGAGATGGATCAAACACAGATAGAACGCCTTGAGATGGCATTCATGCACGAATCCCACTACGGCGAACGAGTAACCCTCCTCCGCGCAGACCAAGAGATCCGGACAGAAGATGGCAAAGTCGGCACCCAATCCCACTTCACCCTAACCCCGGCAACTCCCGCCGCCCCCACCTCCCTCTCCGCCAAAATAACCCGCCGCCCCCGCCCCAACCCAACTCAACCATACTAAAAACTACCATATAAATGAAAACAAGTTTCTATTTCGTGCTCTGGATCATGATATATCCTCTGCTTGAGTGGATGGGCATCGGCACGGAGGGTAACAAGTCGTTTATCATCGCTTTAATAGCGATTTTCGGCATCTCTTATCTGATATCTCGCCTTATGCCTGCGACTATCCATTATGAGAAAGTGACTCATGCTGCTCCTTATTATGAGGATGTGTTCACCGGCAATGTCCCATTCTTCATGCATCGCATCAAGCGTGAGATGATCCTGGAGATTGTGACTTCCATATATTTCCTCGCTGCGACTTTCTGCATCGCTTGGGCATCCTTTGCCAATTTGTCGCCCGACTGGTTCTCTTTGGCATTGTTCGGCTTGTTTACCTTTCAAGCCATCTATCGCAGTTATAAGCACTACCAGGTATACTCTTCACTCCGAGAGAATCCCACTCCGGAGCAATGCGCTGAGATGCTCCAAAACTCTTTTGGCACTGATCCTGAGGAATATTGCCAACAGCGTATGTACAATACCTACGAGGAGATGTTGCCACCCCGCCCGAAATATTACACCCTCTTCCGGGTAGTCTCTTCGGTGTTCGCCGTCGCTGCGCTCCTTCTCGGCTTGGCTCACATTGTCTTGGCGCTCGTCTACATCTTCGATTCGTCGATAGCCGCCACATCTGCCGCCATCGTGTTCCTTCTATATGGCTCGCTGGCAGCCTACTACGGCATCCACGACCTCGTCGAGATAATAACCTCCAAGCCCAAAGCCAAAACAATAATCGGTAAAAAACAATAATCATAATCGCTTTATGAGAATCTTTAGAAAAATTCTATGGTGGCTCGTCGGTGGGGTAGTGCTCTGCCTTGCCCTGCTCTTCGGTTGTGACTTCGCTGTGTCCAACTATTCCAAGGAGAAGACTAC